>OGLH01000308.1_pt1 | contig 17844 bp, 16 predicted proteins | sample 1572791 | NCBI WGS metagenome assembly OGLH01 (sample SAMEA2581913, study PRJEB24529) | metagenome | biome: Human gut stool | place: China | collected 2011
GGGCGGTCTCGGACGCGGCGGCCTCTGCGGCGGTGACGGGGGCGGCGGGGCGGGAGAAGCAGCAATAGCCCTCCGTGGCTTCCGCGCCGGCCGGGAGCAGGGCAAGGAGCGTCTTCTGACACACGAGCGCGGCCAGCGCGTCGTTTGCGCGGGCGAGCGCGGCGGCGGGGTCGGCTTCGCCGTCCGGGACGGTCAGGCCGATGGTATGTCCGGCGGCGAGCAGCTCGAATACCAGCGCGGGGTCGGTCAGGATCTCGTCCTCGGTCAGGAAGAACGAGCCCTGCAGGCTGTATTTTTTCAGCGCGGCCATGCTGTCACGCATGGTCTGGCTGTCGGTAAAGGCGAGGAAGACGGTAGCGGGCTTTTTCTCGGCGGCAGGGTCGGTCTGCGTGCCCGGATTGCTGCCGGGGCGCTCGGACGGCTTGTCCTGTGCCTGGCCGCCGCCGGCATACTGCTGCACGCGGTAGGCGATCAGATTTTCCGCCTTTTCGATGAACAGCGAATCGTCATAGACCTCGCTGCCGTCGGTGAAGCGCAGGACCTGATAGCCGCCGGCGGATTCGAGCATCGTGGTCTTGAGCCCGAAGTGCGAGGCGCAGAAGGTGAGCGGCAGGTACAAAATGCCGCTGCGGTACAGAACGTTCGCCGTGGAGACGCTGCCGCTCTCGTCGCTGACGGTGCCGGCGGCGAGGTCAAAGAGCATCTGGCGGCTGCGGTTGAAGAGCACGTAGGTCTGCCGGGTCTGGTTATACGACGGCGTGACGCCGCAGGGCTGGCTGTCGAACACCTGATAGGGGACATAGAGCGTGCCGCCGGAATAGGTCGGGAAGACGGTCAGCGTCAGGGGGATGGTATCGTTGACGGCGACAAAGAACAGCTCGCCGTCGGCCGAGACCGGCACGCAGAGGCAGGCCAGCATGGCGACAATGAGGAGCAGACTGAGGATCCTGCGCCGCTTCATGAAAAAATCCCCCTTTCAGAGCAATTCTGTTTTCAATATACCACACTTCGCGGCGAGGGGCAAGTTTTTTGGTTGTGCTGCGAAAAAGAGTGTGATATGATAAACAGAACAGAAAAGAAGAAAGACGCCGAGGAAAACGGAGGGAGCGCCATGGAGCGGATCGTAAAGGAGAACTATTACCTGGACATCGCCGAGACCGTGCTGGAACGGTCGACCTGCCTGCGCAGGCAGTACGGCGCGATCATCGTCCGCAACGACGAGATCGTGGCGACCGGCTACAACGGCGCGCCGCGCGGGCGGAAAAACTGCTCCGACCTCGGCTACTGCGTGCGCGAGCAGATGCGCGTGCCGCGCGGCGAGCGGTATGAGCTGTGCCGCAGCGTGCATGCCGAGGCCAACGCGATCATCTCCGCGTCCCGCAACGAGTGCATCGGCGGCGATATCTATCTCGTCGGGCATGACGCGAAGACAGGGACGATCCTGTCGGACGCGACCTCGTGCTCGATGTGCCGGAGAATGATCATCAACGCGGGGCTGCGGCGCGTGGTCATCCGCAATTCGCGGACGGAATTTACCATCGTCCAGGTCCAGGACTGGATCGACCAGGACGATACGCTGGAGCTGTGACGGGATGAAGATCGGGAATCTGGAGATCCGGGGGGATCTGGTCCTCGCGCCGATGGCAGGCGTGACGGATCTGGCCTTCCGCACGATCTGCGCGGAGCTGGGCGCGGCAGTGACGGTGACGGAGATGGTCTCGTCACGCGCGCTCATCTATCAGGACAAAAAGAGCCGGTCGCTGCTGCACAGGACGCCCATCGGCGTCTGCGGCGCGCAGATCTTCGGCAATGACCCTTCCGTGATGGCGGAGGGGGCTGCGCTCGCGCTGGAGGCGTCGGGCGCGGATTTTATCGATATCAACATGGGCTGCCCCATGCCGAAGATCGTGAACAACGGCGACGGCAGCGCCCTTATGAAGGATCCGGAGAAGGCCGCACGCATCGTCGAGGCCGTCTGCGGGGCGGTGGACGTGCCCGTGACGGTCAAGATGCGCAAAGGCTGGGACAAGGGCTCGTGCAACGCGCCTGTGCTCGCCGCCATGCTCGAGCAGGCGGGGGCCGCGGCCATCGCCGTGCACGGCAGGACGAAGACGATGCTCTATTCCGGCCTCGCCGACTGGGACAGCATCCGCGCGGTGCGCGAGGCGGTCCGCATCCCGGTCATCGCCAACGGCGATATCTTCACCGCGGAGGACGCCGTGCGCTGCAAGGCCCGGACGGGCGCGGCGCTGCTGATGCTGGGCCGGACGACGTTCGGAGACCCCTGGGTCTTTTGGCAGGCGCAGGCCGCGCTGGACGGGAGGCCCGTGCCGGAGCTGCCGCCGCTTGCCGAGCGCTGCGACGCGCTGGTGCGCCAGATCGAGCGCAGCGCGGAATTCCGCAATGAAAAGGTCGCGCTGCTCGAGGCGCGGCGGCACTACTGCTGGTATCTCAAGGGCGTGAAATACGCCAACTACTATAAAGACCAGATCAACCATATGGAGACGCTTGAGGATCTTTACCGCGTCACGGCGGGCATCAAGCGCGATCTGAGCGACTGAACACACGGAGCGGACATGAACGAAAGTGAACTGATCCAAGCCGCGCGGGGCGGCGACGAGGCAGCCTTTGAACAGCTCGTCCGGCTGCATGAGAAAAAAATATACAACCTTTGCCTGCGTATGTGCGGCAGCAGCGAGGACGCGGCGGAGGCCGCGCAAGATACCTTCCTTGCCCTTTGGCGCGGACTGGAGGGCTTCCGCGAGGATGCGGCGCTGTCCACCTGGCTCTACCGTCTGGCGAGCAACTCCTGCATCGACCTGCTGCGGCGCAACAAGCGCACGGTGGACGGCATATCGCTCGACGACGAGGACGTACACCTCGAGGTGTGCGACCGTGCGCCCACGCCGGAGGAGCACGTCGAGGGTCGGGAGACGCAGCGGCTGGTGCGCGAGGGGCTTGCCGCGCTGCCGGAGGATTACCGGCGCGTGCTCGTGCTGCGCGAGCTGCATCAGCTCAGCTATGCGGAGATCTGCGAGGTCACGGAGCTGGAGCTCGGCACGGTGAAGAGCCGCATCAACCGCGCGCGGCTGCTGCTGCGAAATTATTTGGCGGCAGACGGGAACTTTTTTGAAAAGCCAGCGTCAAAGGTTACAGAATGTAATCAGACTGTCGGAGGGGAGAGGAACGCAATATGAAGGAATGTGAAGAATTTGCGCCGCTGCTCTCGGCCTTTGTTGACGGAGAGCTGACGGAGGAGGAGCGTGCGGAGGTGCTCGCTCATGTGAGCGAATGCGAGAAATGCAGAAGGCTGCTCGGTGAGCTGACGGCCCTGCACGCCGCCCTCGGCGAGCTGGAGGACGAGGACGTGCCCGCAGGCTTCACGGAGGGCGTGATGGCGGCGGTGCGCGCGGAAAAGGCGGCGAAAAAGCCGCAAACAAAAAAGCGGAGCGCATGGCGGCGGTGGATGCCGATGGCGGCCTGCGCGGCGATCGTCGCGCTCGCGGCGGCGGTAACGATCCCGCGAACGGCGATGAAGCAGGAAGCAAACGACGCTGCACCTGCCGCGCCTGCCGCACAGGAGGATCAGGCGATGTTTTCGATGGCGGCGCCGCCCAGCGATCCGCTGCCCGATACGGACGCCGAGGTGGAATATCCCGAGCAGCGCTGTGAAACGGTGCAGTCCAGCCCGTATTATGACCGCCAGCTTGGCGGCGCGGCGGCGGACGGGTTCAAGACCGCAAACGCACCCGCTGACTTGGAAAACGGCAGCCCAGAGGCAGAATACTACTGCGAGACCGCTCCCATCGGCGAAAGCGGCGAGGAGGGCAGCCTGCTCACCGCGTGGTACGGTCCCGTGGTGCTTGAGCTGTACGGCGCGGGCGCGACGGACTATGTGACGGAAAGCGGCGGCGTGAGAGCCGACGACGCGGGCTTTTACTATGCCCCTATCGCCGCGCTGCGCGACCTGCCGGAGGGCCTCGGCATGAGGCAGGCGCAGGCGGAAACGCTCGCACTTGCCCCCGCGGACGCGGAGTGGGTGCTCGTCTATCCCAATGACGACAGCGAGGTGCCGCAGCCGTGAAGAAGCGTTCGCTGTGGCTCTGCCCTTTGGCTATCGCGGCCATCGTCGCGCTGGACCAGTGGGTGAAGGCCTATATCGTGACCCATTTCGCCGGGGGCGAGAGCAAGCCCTTTCTCCCACAGCTGCTGCGGCTGCACTATGTGCGCAATTTCGGCGCGGCATGGTCGAGCTTTTCTGGCGAGCGCTGGCTGCTCATCGGCGTGACGGGCGTGGGGATGCTCGCGCTCGCATGGCTGCTCGCGCGGATCGTGCGGCACCCGCTCGGCGTGTGGTCGCTGACCGCCGTGATCGGCGGCGGCGTGGGAAATCTTATTGACCGTGTTCGCCTCGGCTATGTGGTGGATATGCTCGACTGCACGTTCATCGAGTTTCCGGTTTTCAACGTCGCAGACTGCTTTGTGGTCTGCGGCACCATCGCGGCACTCGTTTACTACATTTGGATCTACCCGAACACCGACGCGAAGAATTGGGAGAAGGACCATGGAACCGATCCTGCTCAGGGCAAGTGAAGAAAGCAAAAATCAAAGGCTCGACGCATTTCTTGCGTCGAGCCTTGACGGCTTGACTCGCTCGCAGGCAGCGCGGCTCATCGAGAGCGGCGAGGTCGCGGTGAACGGGAAAACAGCCGGCAAAAGCTACAGGCTCGCGGGCGGCGAGGACGTCGCCGTGACGCTGCCCGAGCCCGAGCCGGTCGAGGCCGTGCCGCAGGACATTCCGCTCGACGTGGTGTACGAGGACGCGGACGTGATCGTGGTCAACAAGCCCAGCGGCATGGTCGTCCACCCCGCGCCGGGGCACCCGGACGGCACGCTCGTCAACGCGCTGCTGTACCATTGCGCGGGAACGCTCTCGGGCATCGGCGGCGCGCTGCGCCCGGGCATCGTCCACCGCATCGACCGCGACACGAGCGGTCTCATCATCGCGGCGAAGAACGACGCGGCGCACCAGTACCTCTCCGCGCAGCTCGCCGACCACACGCTCGCGCGCACCTACGAGTGCATCGTTGTGGGCGCTCTGCGCGAGGACCGCGGCACGGTGGACGCGCCCATCGCGCGCCATCCGACCGACCGCAAGCGCATGGCGGTGGTCGCCGGCGGGCGCGAGGCGGTCACGCATTGGGAGGTCATCGCCCGCTATCCGGGCTATACCCACGTCCGCTGCCGGCTCGAGACGGGACGCACACACCAGATCCGCGTCCACATGGCCTACATCGGGCATCCCATTCTCGGCGACACGGTGTACGGCGCAAAGAAAGAGGTTGCCGGTCTGACGGGGCAATGCCTGCACGCGGTCGGCCTGCGCTTTCTCCATCCGCGCACGCACGAGGTCATGGAGCTTTCCTGTCCCCTGCCGGAGGAATTTACAAGGATGCTGCAAAAAATCAGGAAATAAATTGCACGCGATACGGCACCAAACAGGGGGAGCGTTCTCTATGGCAGAGAACGCTCCCCGTTTGCTATGCTGTTATTTGCACAAATATGAGAACCAGCCCTCGCTCTCGCGGGCCTCCATGATCGCCCAGCCCGCAAGACGCAGCGCGTCCGCGACCTCGACCGCGCGGTCGTCGATGATGCCCGAGCAGAGGAACAGCCCGTCTTTTTTCAGCAGCGGCCGCACCTGCGGTGCGAGCGCGATGATGACGTCCGCCACGATGTTCGCCACGACGATATCATAGTCTCCGCCGAACTCGCGCGCGAGCCTTTTGTCGCTGAGCACGTCGCCCGCGCGGACGGTGTAGTGCTCCCGTCCGATGCCGTTGAGCGCGGCATTCTCGTAGGCGACGCCCACGCACTTGTCGTCGATGTCGCAGGCAAAGGCGTCCTCCGCGCCCAGCAGCAGCGCCGCGATGGAGAGGATGCCGCTGCCGCAGCCGAGGTCAAGCACCTTTTCGCCGCCGCGGATGTGCTTTTCGAGCGCCTGAAGGCACAGGCGTGTGGTCGCGTGGCTGCCCGTGCCGAAGGTCAGCCCGGGATTCAGGATGAGCTTCACGCGCTCCGTCGGCTTCGCCTGCTCCCACTCGGGAATGACCAGCAGGCGCTCGCCGATCTCCATGGGCTTATAGAACTGCTTCCAGTTGTTCTCCCAGTCGGCGTCCTCCACGTTTTCCATCGTGAGGAGCAGCGGCGCGTATTCGGGATGCTGCTTCTTGAGCGCCGAGAGTGCGATGCGCACCTGCGCCAGCGTGGAAAAACCGCTCTCGCTTTCTTCGAGGTAGAAGGTCACGCGGCATTTGCCGTGCTTCTCCGCCAGCAGCTCATCGTCCACATAGTCCCAATACTGGTGGTTATTTTCGAGAAAATCCTTGAAGTCCGCCTCGTCGTCGATGACAAGGCCCTCGACGCCCTGCTCGCGCAGCAGCTCGCTGACCGGCTCCAGACCGGCGCGGGCGGTGTCGATATACAGCTCCAGCCACTTCATCGCTGCGTCCCCACGAAGAACAGCCCCAGCGTGCCGCAGCCGGTGTGCGCGCCGATCACAGGGCCGATGAAGTCCGCGCGGACGTCCGTCACGCCGAAGCGCTCCTCCAGCAGCTCCTTGACATACGCCACGGAGTCGGGGCAGTTGGCGTGGCAGATGAACAAGGGCTGGTTCTTGTCCGGCTCGACGCCCAGCTCCTCCACCTTGTCGACCAGCGCCTTGAGCGCAGCCTTGGTGCCGCGCGCCTTGCTCATGGGAATGAGCCTGCCCTCGCTGTCGGTGTGCATGACGGGCTTGATGCCCAGCATCGTGCCGACGAAGGCCGCCGTGGCGCTCACGCGGCCGCCGCGCTTGAGGTGGTTGAGATCGTCCACGATAAACCAGTGGCATTGGGTCTGGAGGATGCTCCTCACATATGCCGCCAGCGTCTCGATGTCGGGGCTGCTCCTCCGGCGCTCCTGTACCGTGCGGTAGAGCAGCATCCCCTGTCCGCGCGAGGCGGAGAGGGAGTCGATGACGACGATCTTCGCGTCGGGGTACTCGCTTTTCAGGTCCTCCGCCGCAATGCAGGCGGACTGGTAGGTGGTGGACAGCGCGCCGGAGAAGCAGATGCACAGGATATCCTTGCCAGCGTCGAGCGTCCTGCGCATCGCCTCGTCGAACTGACCGACATTGGCGGCGGCGGTAGTGCTGTTCTCGCCCGCAGCGATCTTTGTGAAAAATTCCTCGGGGGACATCTCGGCATGGTCAGGCGTGTTGAGATAGGTTTTGCCGTCGATCGTAAAGGAAAGTGGCAGAACGGTAAGCCCGAGCTCGTCGACCTCCTGCTGGTTCAGGTCGCAGCAGCTGTCGGTCATGATAATATAGTCACGCATGGCGTTCCTTTCCGGGCCGCAGACAAACGGCCCCTTTTGGGGAATAGAGTCGATTCTTCCTTAGAATGGCAGTATTGTAGCAGAACGTTAAGATAATATCAATCATTTTCTGTAAACAATGCTTTCCGTTTACTTTCCGACGCAGAAGCGTTCAAAAATGCGCGTCACCATGTCCTCGCGCGCCGTGCGGCCGGTCAGCTCGCCGAGCGCGTCAAGCGCACCCTCGGCCTCGGTGAGCACCACGTCGGGCGTCAGCCCGGCGGTGAGCGCCTCGTGCGCCGCACGGACGCTCTCGAGCGCACGGCGGATGGCCTCGGCTTGCCGGGCGTTGGTGAGCAGCGTACCGCCCGCGGGAACGCCGGCAGGAAAGCAGTCTCCGATCGTGTCGATCAACGCATCCAGCCCGCCGGGCATTACGGAATTAAAGGAGACCAGATGCTCCGGCGCAGGCGTGCCGTCCGGCAGTCTCCAAACGGCGGTCTTTACGGCGGGGTTTCGATCGTCCTTGCTGATGGCCAGAATCCAATGCGGCGCTCGGGCGGCAAGTGCGAGAATGTCTGGCTCCACAGTGAGCGGCGTATGGCTGCCGTCCGCTACCACGATCACCAGATCGGCGCTCTCGACCGCGCGGCGCGAGCGCTCCACGCCGAGCCGCTCCACGGCGTCGTCTGTCTCGCGGATGCCTGCCGTGTCGATGAGCCGCAGCAGCACGCCGCCGACCACCGCCTTCTCCTCCACGGTGTCGCGCGTCGTGCCGGGAATGTCGGTGACGATGGCGCGGTCGTAGCCCACGAGCGCGTTGAGCAGCGAGCTTTTGCCCGCGTTCGGCGCGCCGACGATGGCGGTCGCCGCGCCGCTTTTGAGCACACGTCCGTGCGCAAAGGTGCCGAGCAGAGCCGCGAGCGTTTGTTCGCTCTCCGTGAGCGTCCGCTCCGTCTCGGCAAGCGTGAGATCCTCGATGTCCTCGTCTGGATAGTCCACCACGGCGTAGAAGCGGCTGGTGAGGCTCAGCAGCGCGTCGTAGACCTGTTCGAGCGGGCGGCGCAGCGCGCCGTCCACCTGGGCGGCGGCGTTCCGCGCCGCCTCGGCGGTCTCGGCGTCGATGAGGTCGATGACCGCCTCTGCCTCGGTGAGGTCCATTTTGCCGTTCAGAAACGCGCGCTCGGTAAATTCCCCCGCCCGCGCCTGCCGCGCGCCTGCGGCAAACGCGGCACGCAGGACCTCCTGCAAAACGACCGGCGAGCCGTGGCAGTGCAGCTCCGCGCTCTCCTCGCCCGTGTAGCTGTGTCCGGCGGAGAACACCACCGCCAGCGCGTGGTCGAGCGTGCGGCCCTCGGCGTCGCACACCGTGCCGTAGGTCATGCGCCGCGGCGGAAGCTCCGCAGCCGAACGACCGTTCACCGGCGTGAACAGCGCCGCGAGCACGCGCCGGGTCTCCGCGCCGCTCAGGCGCACGATGCCGACCGCGGCGGCCGCGGACGCGGTGGCGATGGCAGCAATGGTGTCGGGCATAATGCTTCCTCCTTGATGTTAGCCGGTATTTGCCTGTATGATACCACAAAACGGAAAAAATGAAAAGGGGCACGGCGCAGCCGTGTCCCTTTTTTGTATTCCACCGATCGGCAATCAGCGTGAGATGCAATAAAAATAGATGTTTACACAAATCATCACAACGGCAAACGCAATAAGCACCGCCCAGCTTATTTGCATGGCCTTAGATTTTGTATTCCTGATGCAATATGCCAAATAGATGATCCAGCAGGAGTAGAACGCAAAAATAATGCCGCGGTTCCGGATTAATGTACTTAGAAGGAACAACGCATTTACGATCTTCATTCCATTCTCTGACATCAGTATACTTTTGATCTCTTTCACCGGTTGACCTCCCAGCTGAATATATTATCGTTTTTATTGTATCATACTCCGCACTTCCCCACAAGGGCAAAAAGAGGACGCCGCATATCAAATTTCGGTTTTCCGCTTACCGCTCCTTGGCGGCCTCGGCCTGCTGGGCCTCGATCTCGAGGAGAGCGTCCTTGCGGGAGAGGTTCCAGCGGCCCTTTTCGTCGATCTCCATGAACTTGACCCAGATCATGTCGCCGACGGTGACCACGTCCTCGACCTTCTCGACGCGCTTCTTGTCGAGCTTGGAGATGTGGACCAGACCGTCCTTGCCCGGGGCGATCTCCACGAAGGCGCCAAACTGCATCAGGCGCACGACGCGGCCGTAGTACAGCTTGCCGACCTCGGGGACAAACACGATGTCGTCGATGCACTTCTTCGCGGCGTCGCAGGCGGCGGCGTCGGCAGAGGCAATGTGGATGGTGCCGTCGTCGTCGATGTCGATCTTCGCGCCGGTGTCGGCGACGATCTTCTGAATGACGGAGCCGCCCTTGCCGATGACCTCGCGGATGCGGTCGGGATCGATCTTCATGGTGATCATCTTGGGCGCGTAGGGGCTGACCTCGGGACGCGGCTCGGCGATGCAGGGCAGCATGATCTGGTCGAGGATCTGCACGCGCGCATCGTAGGTGATGTCCAGCGCGTTCTTGATGATCGCCATGGTCAGGCCGTCGTTCTTGAGGTCCATCTGGATGGCGGTGATGCCCTTCTTCGTACCGGCGACCTTGAAGTCCATCTCGCCGTGGAAGTCCTCAACGCCCTGAATGTCGATGAAGGTGGTGAAATCGTCGCCGTCCTGAATAAGACCGCAGGAGATGCCGGCGACAGGCGCCTTGATGGGCACGCCGGCGTCCATCAGCGCGAGCGTGGAGCCGCAGATGGAGCCCTGAGAGGTGGAACCGTTGGAGGAGACGACCTCGCTCACCACACGGATGGCGTAGGGGAACTCCTCAACGGGCGGAATGACGGGCAGCAGCGCGCGCTCGGCGAGAGCGCCGTGGCCGATCTCGCGGCGGCCGGGGCTGCGGGCGGGCTTGGCTTCGCCGACGGAGTAGCCGGGGAAGTTGTAGTGGTGCATATAGCGCTTCTCGGTCTCTTCCCAGATGGTGTCGAGCTTCTGGTTGGCGCTGAGGGTATCGAGAGTGCAGACGGAGAGCACCTGCGTCTGGCCGCGGGTGAACAGGCCCGAGCCGTGGACGCGGGGCAGCACGCCGACCTCGGCGGCGAGAGGACGGATCTCGTTCTTCTGACGGCCGTCAACGCGGTGACCCTCGAGCAGCCACGCCTTGACGATCTTCTTCTGGAACTTATAGGTGAACTCGTCGAGGTACTGATCCATGTCGGGATACTCCTCGAGGTACTTCTCGTGCCAGTGCTCGATCATCTCGTTCCAGCGGGCCTCGCGGACGTTCTTGTCGTCGGTATCCATGGCGGCCTTGGCCTCGTCCATGAAGTCGGCAACGATCTTGTCGAAGAGCTCCTGATTGAAGTTTGCGTGGGGATAGTCGAACTTGGGCTTGCCGATCTCGGCGACCATGCGGTTGATGAGCTCGATCTGCTTCTGATTTTCGTTGTGCGCCAGCTCGATGGCACGGTACATCGTGTCGTTATCGACCTCGTTCGCGCCCGCCTCGATCATAACGACCTTCTTGCCGGTGGAGACGACGGTCACGTCAAGGTCGGAGACCTTGCGCTGCTCGCTCGTGGGGTTGAGGACCAGCTCACCACCCACAAGACCGACCTTCAGCGCGCCGACAGGACCGTTCCAGGGAATGTCAGAAATGGCGAGGGCGGCGGAGGTGCCGATGAGCGCGGCGATCTCGGGAGAACAGTCGTGGTCGACCGCCATGACGGTCGCCATGATGGACACGTCGTTGCGGAAATCATAGGGGAAGAGCGGGCGGATGGGGCGGTCGATGACGCGGCTGGTCAGGATGCCCTTCTCGCCGGGGCGGCCCTCGCGGCGGTTGAAGCTGCCGGGGATGCGGCCGACGGAGTACATCTTCTCCTCAAAGTCGACGGAGAGGGGGAAGAAGTCGATGCCGTCGCGGGGACGGGCGGACGCGGTGGCGCAGACCAGCACGCGGGTGTCGCCGTAGCCGACCATGACGGCGGCGTTGGCGAGTTCAGCAAGCTTGCCGACCTCAAGCGTGAGGGGACGGCCAGCGAGCTCCATCTCGTACTTGTGGTAGTTGGGGAACTGTCTGTGGGTGATGATGGTAGACATTTGTCGATCTCCTTTTTTGTAAAATTCCGTATGGGAGCCGACCGTTTAGCACTTGAAAAAACGTCGGTCACGCCGCCGCTTTTTCAACTGCTAAAGCATAGCAGGCTCTCATACGCGCGGGGAAAGTGCCAAGGGCGAAAGTGTGAAAGAAGGGTGGTGCGCATGCACACCACCCTGTTTTCAAACTTACTTACGGATACCCAGCTTGGCGATCAGGGTACGATAGCGCTCGATGTCCTTCTTCATGAGATAATCGAGCAGGCTGCGGCGCTTACCGATCATCTTGTACAGGCCGCGGCGGGAGTGGTTATCCTGCGCGTGGACCTTGAGGTGCTCGGTGAGCTGGTTGATGCGCTCGGTGAGAATGGCGATCTGGACCTCGGGAGAACCGGTGTCGCTCTCATGGGTGCGGTTGGCTTCGATAATGGCAGTCTTCTGGTCTTTGAGCATCATAGTTGTGTTTCCACCTTTCAAAAATATTCACCCTGAACTGAGCGGCGGGACAGGTGACGATCCGCGTCCTAAGTTCGGGTATGCTCCTCGCGCGCCTTCACACGCTTTGATATCATACCACGGCTTTTTTCTATTGTAAAGGGAAATCTGCGAAAATATTCCGCGTTTTCTCCTCTTTTTTGCCGCGGGAGCAAAAAGCGGGACGGACCGCATGGTCCGTCCCGCCACAGGAGACCGGATATTCGCTTATTCGAGCTTGCCCGCCTTCACGCCGTTGAAGTGCTCCTTCGTCAGCTTGATGACCACGGGGCTGAGCAGCAGGATGCCGATGAGGTTCGGGATCGCCATGAGGCCGTTGAGGGTGTCGGAGATGTCCCACACCAGCTTGAGGTTGGCGACCGAGCCAGCCACGACGACGAGACAGAAGAGAACCTGATAGGGGCGGATGATCTTGCTGCCGAAGAGGAACTCCGCGCAGCGGGTGCCGTAGAGCGCCCAGCCGAGGATGGTGGAGGTGGCGAAGAGCAGCAGGCCGACGGCAAGGATCAGGGAGCCGAGCTTGTCGCCGAAGACGCTGGCGAAGCCCGCGACCGCGGTGGGCACGCCCGCGAGATCGTTGTTGCCATAGTTGCCGGTGGCCGCGCCGGAGCAGAGGACGACGAGGGAGGTCAGGGTGCAGATGACGATGGTGTCCATGAAGACCTCGAAGATGCCGTAGAGGCCCTGCCGGACGGGGTTCTTCTCGGAGGTGGCGGCGTGCGCGATGGGCGCGGAGCCGAGACCGGCCTCATTGGAGAAGACGCCGCGGCCGACGCCCTTGGTGATGGCGAGCTTCATGGTCACGCCCACCGCGCCGCCGACGACGGCAGAGGGGTTGAACGCGCCCTGGAAGATGCTGGCAAACACGCCGGGGATCGTGCCCGCGTTGGCGATAACGACCACGAGTGCGCAGACGATGTAGATGGCCGCCATGCCGGGGACGAGCTTTTCGGTGACCTGACCGATGCGCTTGACGCCGCCGAGGAGCACGAGCGCCACGAAAATGGCGATCACAACGCCGGTGATGAGGCCGATGATCATGTCAAACTCCTTGGCGTTCTCATGGAACGCGACCGCGACGGAGTTGACGGAGGAAGCGATGGAGTTGATCTGGGAGATGTTGCCGATGCCGAACGCGGCGAGCGCGCCGAACACGGAGAAGATGACACCCAGCCACTTCCACTTGGGGCCGAGACCGTTCTTGATGTAGTACATCGGGCCGCCGCACCAGTCGCCCTTTTCGTTGCGCTCACGGTACTTGACCGCGAGGGTGACCTCGGCGAACTTGGTGACCATGCCGAAGAGAGCGGAGATCCACATCCAGAACACCGCGCCCGGGCCGCCGAGGATGATCGCGCCGGTGACGCCGGCGATGTTGCCCGTGCCGACCGTGGACGCCAGCGCCGTGGAGACCGCCTGCATCGGCGTGATCTCGCCCTCGCCCGCTTCGGACTTCTGGAAGATCTTGCCGATGGTGTTCTTCCACCAGTAGCCGATCTTGGAGAACTGAATGAAGCCGACGCGGAAGCTCAGGTAAATGCCCGTGCCGACCAGCAGTGCCAGCATGATGGGTCCCCATACAAAGCCGTTTACCGCACTGTTGATTTCTATGATCTTATCCATGTGATTTCCCCTCTCCTATTAAATTGCATTGCTTTCAAAAGGGCATATTGGGTCTTCCCGCCCTTTCTCTACGGTATTAAGATAGCAGATTCCACGCGCAAAAGCAACCGTCCGACGGCACTTTCTCCATTTTTGTTAAATTGGTACTTTAAAATTATTAAATTTCGTCAATATGACGATTTGGTACAATAGATAAATTCTTAACGGGGCCTTATCGTTCTTCTGTGAGATTTCGCCAATTTCCGAAAAATACTTGACAGAACGACACTCTCATGCTATCCTAACTGTACTAATACGCTTAATACAGTCAGGAGGGATGGCAGCATGGTTTCCTTCAGCGTTCTGACGGTCGGCGTAGGCGCAATCCTTGTGGTCCTGCTCGTCGCCGTCGTCGTACTTCTCAGCCGATAAGCAAACAGGAGGCACCGCTATGATCACCTTGAATTACCGCGATGCGCGCCCGATCTACGAGCAGGTGCGCAATGGGCTGCGGCGGCTGATCGTCTCCGGCGCGATCGCCGACGGGGAAAAGCTCCCCTCGGTGCGCGCGCTGGCCAGTCAGCTCGCCATCAACCCGAATACCATCCAGCGCGCTTACAGCGAGCTGGAATCGGAGGGCTACGCCGCGTCTGTCCCGGGAAAGGGCAGCTTCGCCGTGCGCCGCGAGCGCGCCGAGGACGACGGACGCCGCCTTGCGCTGACCGAGACCCTGCGCGAAACGCTGCGCGAGCTGCGCGCGCTCGGCATGAGCTGTGCCGAGCTGGACGCCATCTACCGGGAGGAGGAAGAGAAATGATCGAAATTCGTGAGCTGGTGAAGACCTTTGACGGCTTTGCCGCGCTCGACGGCGCGAGCCTGACCGTGCCGCAGGGCGCGATCTACGGTCTCGTGGGGCCGAACGGCGCGGGCAAATCCACGCTGCTGCGCCACCTGACCGGCGTATACCGGCAGGACTCCGGCACCGTCTCGGTGGACGGCGCAGACGTATGGGAGAACGTGGCGGTCAAGCAGCGCATCGCCTCCATCCCCGACGACTGGCACTATTTTATGCAGTCGAGCATCCGCGACATGATGAAATTTTACCGCGGCTTCTATCCGCAGTTCAACATGGAGCGCTACGAGAAGCTGCGCGGCGTCTTTTCGCTGGACGAAAAGCAGCTCATTCGCCGTCTTTCCAAGGGAATGCAGAAGCAGGCGGCGTTCTGGATCGCCATGTGCTGTATGCCGGACTATCTCATTCTGGATGAGCCGGTGGACGGCCTCGACCCCGTGATGCGCCGTCAGGTGTGGAGCCTTATCATGCAGGACGTCGCCGAGCGCGGCACGACCGTGCTCGTCTCCAGCCACAACCTGCGTGAGCTGGAGGACGTGTGCGACCACGTCGGCATCATGAATAAGGGAAAGGTCCTGCTCGAGCGCAGCCTTTCCGAGCTGCAGGAGAACACGGTCAAAATGCAGATCGTCTTCCGGGGCGAGGGCGCGCCGGAGCTCCCCGCGGGGCTGAACCTGCTGCACGAGAGCCATCTCGGGCGCGTGTTCACCATCATCTTCCGCGGCAATACGCAGCAGATCACCGAGCGGCTCGCCGCGCTGGACCCCGTGTACATGGAGGCCGTGCCGCTGACGCTGGAGGAAATTTTCATCTATGAGCTGGGAGGTGCCGACTATGCAGTCCGCGACATCGTTCTTTAACCGCGCGCTTTTCCGCAAGAACCTGCAGCGCTTCTGGCCGCTGTGGCTGGGCTACGTCCTGATCTGGCTGCTGCTCCTGCCGCTGCCGCTGCTCAACGAGCTGGCCGACTATCACGGTGTCCCGATCGTGGCCGACGCCTCGTATTCCCTGCTGCAGATCGGCGCCTACGGCGGGCTTGTGATGGGCGCCGTGTTCGGCATCTTCTTCGCCATGGCGATGTTCGCCTACCTTACCAACCCCCGCGCCACGCAGGGCTTCCATTCCATGCCTGTGCGGCGTGAGACGCTGTACGCGACCAACTACCTCACCGGCCTTGTGTGCATGGTCTCCGCGCTCGTGCTCGCCTTTGCCCTCGCGGGCATCACCGCCGCCTGCTTCGGCGCGCTGGACCTTACCGCGCTCGGTACCGCGCTGCTCGCCGCCGTGCTCTCGGTGCTGTTCTTCTACTCCTTCGCTGTGCTGTGCATGATGTTCACCGGGCAAATTCTGGCCGCGCCCGTGTTCTACGGCATCCTCAATTTCCTTGCCGTGGGTATGGAATACCTCGTGCGCACCTTTGCCGGCAACTTCCTCTACGGCTACAGCGGTTATTCCGCTCCGGAGACCTTCGCCTTCCTCTCGCCTGCCTGGGAGCTTATCTGCGTGCTGGACGTGAGCAATGTCGCCCGCGTGGACCGCATCCTCAGCGACGGGACGCATCAGGTCATTCGGGGCGGCGAGTATATGCTCAGCGGCCTTGGCGTGCTCGGCATCTATGCTGCCGTCGGCATCGTGCTCGCCGTGCTCGGCCTGCTCGTCTACCGCCGCCGCGCGAGCGAGGCGACCGGCTCCATCGTCACCGTGCCGTGGATGTGCCCGGTCTTCAAATACGGCGTGGCGGTCTGCTCCGCGTTCTCGCTCGGGCAGCTTATCTACTTCCTTATCTTCGGCCTCAACCTCCATAACGGCCAATACTCGCTCCCCGGCACCATCGCCTGTATGCTCTTCACCGGCCTGCTCGGCTACTTCGCCGCGGAAATGCTGCTGCACAAGAGCTTCCGCGTCTGGCGCACAGGCCGCGTCGGCGCGCTGGTGTTCTCCGCCGTGCTGGTGTGCTTCGGCGTCGCCATGTCGCTCGACCTCACCGGCTACGAGAGCTATACGCCCGATGCGGAGGAGGTGGAGTTCGTCTCCGTTTATCTCTCCTCGAACGGCGACTACCTCTCCTGCAAGCTCGACGAGCCGGAGAGCATTGAGCGCACCCTCGCCGCGCACCGCGCGATGATCACCGACAAGGCGCGCCAGCTCAGCTACGCGCGGACCACCTATGAAACGCCCGCGGACGCTCCGGTCGACAGCTATCTCTATTTCACCGTCACCTACGCGCTCACGGACGGGCGCGTCGTGCGCCGCAGCTACGTCGACTGCCGCGCCTTCTCCCGGGAGCTGAACGAGCCCGGCTCCGTCGCGCAGACGATGACGGCGCTGCTCAACTGTCCCGAGGCCGCACTCGACCGCGTGCTCGGCGAGCTGGCGGACGACAAGAGCAACGCCTATCTCACCGGCGGCTACTACGACGTCGTCAGCGACGGCGCCTACGGCGAGGACGACGGCGAGCTGACCGCCGCGCAGGCCAACACACTCGTCTCCGCGCTGCGCCGCGACTACGAGGCGGGTCACGCCTCCAACGCCTCGCTCTTTGAGGACACGCTCTACAGCGGCAGCTTCTACGTCGAGCTGGAGCTGTGGTACAGCGTCCGGGTGGACGAGAAGCCGACCAGGCAGCCGATCGACACAACCTCGAGCTCGAGCGGCAGCGTCTGTGCGATCGTCACGCCGGGCATGACCTGCACGCTCGAAGCGCTTGCCGGCATGGGCATCGAAACGCCCGCGACCGCGCGCGGCTTCTGACGCATGGCTGCACGAAAAAAGCGCAGCCGCGTCCGGCTGGAGCGGGCGGTCATCGCCGTGCTCGTTCTCTGCATCGGCGCGGAGCTGATTTACTGGTTCCGCCACCGCGGCGTCCCCGGCGCGGACGTGTCCGCGCCGGAATGGGTGGAGCAGGATATCCTGCCGCTCAACCCGTATTCCCGTCCCGGCACGCCGCTCGAGACGATCGACGGCGTGGTCGTCCACTACGTCGGAAACCCCGGCACCTCGGCGGCGGCAAACCGCAGCTTCTTCGCCAACCTTGCCCTCACGCACGAGACCTATGCCAGCGCGCACTTCATCGTGGGGCTGGAGGGTGAGGTCATCCAGTGCATTCCCCTGACGGAGATCGCCTACGCCTCCAATATCCGCAACGAGGACACTGTGGCCATCGAGGTCTGCCACCCGGACGAGACCGGGGCATTCTCCCCGGCCGCCTACCAGCAGGGGGTGGAGCTGAAGGCCTGGCTGTGCCGGACCTTCGATCTGGATCCGGACACTGATGTGATCCGCCACTACGACGTGACGGAGAAGCTGTGTCCCCTCTATTATGTGGAGCATCCGGAGGCCTGGGATGCCTTCCGGGCAGACGTTGCAGCAGAGATGGAGCGCCAGACCGAAG
>OGLH01000313.1_pt1 | contig 17711 bp, 10 predicted proteins | sample 1572791 | NCBI WGS metagenome assembly OGLH01 (sample SAMEA2581913, study PRJEB24529) | metagenome | biome: Human gut stool | place: China | collected 2011
GGTAAATTTTTCTCTTATCCAAGAGAAACATACGATAAAGATACCTGTCGGTTCCGGAATCATTTTTTCCCCCTTCTCACTTAATAATTATACAAATGTAAAAATCGTATCACATATTGCCGGACTCAAACTAGAACCCGGTGAGTTGTTATTATTTAACGTTCACCGTAATAATTCCGATGAAGTCATAACAGGAAACACTCCTGAACAAGGTAAAGATTACAGATATCTTACAATCGGAAGCAATCCAAGCTCTTTTGCTATAACGACAAACAAAAAAGTCAATACACAGAATGGATATTATATGACCGATAGCGTTTTTGCTTATGGCGACATCCCTTCATATTCTCTATTCTCTGGTATCGGAAACTGGAACGACACAACCCTTTGGTCGCATCTTCCTCCACTCCGCCACAGGAATGCGCTCATAAAAGGAAATGTAACTATAACAACGGATACGTATTGCAAAGATATCGCCATCCATTCCGGATCACTGGAGATCAATCCAGGCAACCTGTTTATCCTACAGAATCTGGACCTATACGAAAACAAAGCCTCTCTCCATTCAGGAGGGATGATACTTCTTTCCGGCCGTATCACCTTCCATAAAACTTTTGAAAAACGGCAGGCTGACGCCGCGGGATGTGCTGCCCGGGGCGGAGAAAAAGGTCTGGTGGCGCTGCGAAAGGGGCCACAGCTGGCGCGCGGCCGTCTCGTCTAGGACCCGCGCGGGGGGCGGCTGCCCCTACTGCGCGGGAAAGCAGGTGCTGCCGGGCTTTAACGATCTGGCCTCGCAGCGGCCGGAGCTTGCCGCGCAGTGGGACGGGGAAAAGAACCGCGCGCTGACGCCGCAGCAGGTCACGATCACCAGTAACCGCAAGGTCTGGTGGCGGTGCGAAAAGGGCCACAGCTACCCGGCGGTGATCGCTTCGCGCACCAACGGCAGCGGCTGCCCCTACTGCACCGGGAAAAAGGTGCTGGCGGGCTTCAACGATCTTGCAACCCTGGAACCGAAGATTGCTGCCGAATGGCACCCGACGCTCAACGGCGCGCTCACCCCGCAGATGGTGAGCACCGGCAGCCGGAAAAAGGTCTGGTGGGAATGCCCCCTGGGCCACGTCTGGAAAGCTGCCATCTAGCCCCGCACCGGCGCAAAAAAATGCGGCTGCCCGGTCTGCGCAGGAAAGACGAAAGCGCCGCGGCGGTAAGCACGGGGGCATAAAAACAATGCCTATGTTTTGGGCTTTATATAGATATTTTATAAATTTGGAGGAAAGTAAGTTGAAGAAGCGGTTTATATCTCTTCTGCTGTGCTTCTGCATGGTTCTGTCATTTGTGCCGACGGCAGTATGGGCAGCGGATGCAGAGGAATCGAATACAGCCATACGATATGACTGAAAAGATTACGAAGGCTATTACGACAGCGCAACGAGCGGTGAAGTTGCATATGAGCAGCAGCCGGCAGCAATCGGCGCTCTCTATACTGACATTTACAGCGCCGAGAGCGAGTCTGACAAAGTAGCGGTTATCGACCGTGCATGCACAAATGGCTTGATTACCGAAAATCTTGCAGATCGCTTGAAGGCGGTTGTCCATGTCTACACGGCGGAAGAACTGAGCGAGGGTGTCGCATTCCGGAAAAATGCAAGCACCAGCAGCCCGGATTTCACCGCGAAGGTAGACGGCAGCGAAATGCTGATCAGCGGTGAAGGCGCACTGATGGCGTACAACAAGTACAATAACGTGTTCTATGCGCCGTCCAATGCCAGCATTGCACTTCGTCCATGGAATACCGAGCGGGCGGGCCAGACGCTTTCCTCTGTCCGCTTTGGCGACGGCATTACAGAGATTGGCGAGTATGCGTTCTACAATCAGAGCAGAGCGGATATTACCAGTGCAACGTTCAGCAAGAATCTGAAGGCCCATCTGCCGGACTCTTTGGAGAAGATGAGCCAGGCGACCTTTATGAGCCTGAGCGTTGGCGATATTGCCATTCCGGCCAGCGTGACCTCGCTTGCTACCCGCCAGTTTGGCACCGCCTCCGCGATGTATGTGCTGGGGAATCCGGCGATTGTGGTTGCCGGCAGCGCTCCGAGCTTTGCAACGAGCAGCGATGTGACCACGGTGTATATCGCAAAGAATTCGGCCCTGGCAAGCAAGAGCGGCATCACCAATATGAGCCTCAAGGAAGTAGATGCCATCGGCGCCTGCGGCGCGGATGCACACTACACCTCCGAGATGGCCTGGATGCTTGAGGGCGATACGCTGACCATTACGGCCATGAGCAACGGCAGCGGCGTTATGGAGAACTATTCCGATGTTACTGCTGCTCCGTGGAACGCCTATGCAGATCGGATCACGAAGATCGTTCTGGTCTCCGGCGTAAAGAATATTGGCGAGAATGCCTTTGCAGGTCTGACCGAGGTGAACGACGTTACCGTTCCGGCCAGTGTTGAGATTGCTGCGAATGCAGAAAATCCCTTCGCTTCTGCCATCAACACGATCACGTTCGGATACAGCAAAGGCAGCGACTTTGAAGCCTGGCTGAAGAATAACAGCTATACGGGCGATACCAACCGCGATACGCTGGGCCGTCTCAAGCTGACCAAGGCAGAAGATGAGTATTTCCACGCGTACATCGGCGATACGGATATCGCGGCCAAGATGACGAAGGATGGCGTTCTGACCATCTATCCCACCTATTGCGCCAGCAAGGATACCGCTGTGCCCGGTGTAAATGGCTGGCATGGCGATAACACCGCCTTCCCGTGGTTCGAGGTCTACGGAAAAGAGTTTAACGATAGCATTTCCGGCGATAACTGGAACGGTAAGGGCGAGTATCAGCAGTATCTGAAAAAGATCGTCTGGGCAGACGGCCTTACCGCGACGGGCGACTATTTGTTCAACGGTGCGTCCAATATGCCCTCGACTCCGATTGAGCTTCAGGTTCCGGACAGCGTAAAGAATGTCGGAGCGTTCATTCTGGGCAATGCGGAAAGCAATTCGGAAGTCATCGTTCCGGTCGGCGCAACGAACGTCGGCTCGGCGTTCAACGGTAAGGGAAACATTGCGGAGAATGTTTATATTCTGAACGCTGAAATGACCGGCATCCCCGTTTAAAAGAAGAGCGGGAATACGACTACGGATAGTTCCGCGCGAAACATCTGCTACGGCTTTGGTTATACCGTCCATGTCAAGGAAGGCTCCAAGGCTTACGACAAGCTGGCTTCGAGCGATTATACGATCCGGAAGCATACCGATATGGGCTCGTGCGGTGTGGCTCCGTACAGCTCGAATGTGTTCTACCTGTATGACGCGGATAGCAAGACGCTGACGATCAAGGGGAATGGCGCAATCCGGGATTATGCGTCGGCCGCGGAAGCGCCGTGGTCCAGCTGCGATGTAGAGAAAATCACCATCGACGGTGGCATTACCCGCATCGGCGAATATGCCTTTGCAAACCTGCTGAAGATCAAGCAGGAAGATGTGACGATTGCTCAAGGCGTAGAGGTTGCGGACAATGCATTTGCAAAAGCAGATTCGTCTGGCCGTATGCCGCTTCCGCAGTCGGAAGATCTGTATTGCAACGCATATATCGGCGATACCACCATTGCGGCGAAAATGAGCAAGGATGGCGTTGTTACCATTTATCCGACAGACACCAGCAAAGACACAGTGGTGCCCGGAATCAACGGATTCCAGGGTGACAACACTGCGTTCCCGTGGTATGAATCCAATGGTAAGACGTTTACCAAGGACTACACCGGTGTCCATGCATCCGAAATCAAGGAAATCGTCTTTGCCAACGGTTTGACCGAAATCGGCGGGTATTTGTTTAATTCCATGACAAATATGCCGAGAAGCAACATCAAGATTCATATTCCAGACAGCGTAACGAAAATCGGCGGTGCGATTATAGGCACGCGCAACTATGGTTCTACGATTGCGGTGGGCAGCCAGATGAACGAAGTCGGCTTCTGGTACGCCGGTTCTGCAAACAGCGTCTATCTTCTCAATCCGAACATGACGGGTATTCCGTTTGCAGGCCAGGATGCGACTCGAAACATCGCCTATGCAACGACCGGTGCTGATATCAGTATGCATGTGACGGAAAATTCCACTGCATACGCAACGCTCACCAAGGAAGGCACCACTTACACAAATGTCATTACACATACGGCCATGGGCGCGTGCGGCGTGGCTCCGTACTCGGCGGAGGCGTTTTGGACGTATGACGAGGACAGCAAGACCCTGACTGTGCTTGGCAGCGGCGCAATTCGGGATTATGCCAGCGCAGACGTTGCTCCGTGGAGCGGTTTTGATGTTGAAACGCTTCTGGTAGAGCCGGATATTACCACGATCGGCGAGAACGCGTTTGCTTCGCTGAAGGCGCTTCGGACGGTTCATGTTGCAGACAGCGTTTCTGCGGTGGCCGAAACTGCGTTTGCAACCGGGGCCGATGGGAAAATCGATGCCGGACTTGCCAATACGACGTTCCTGACGGGCTCCGATGCCATGAAAGAGTGGCTGGAAAAGCACGACGCAAATGTGCTGCCGTCTTCCGGCGAGGTTGACGGCTACAAGTGGAGCGTGTCCGGAGACGTTCTGACGATCGAAGTGAAAGGCGCGGCGTCTACTGATGAGCTTGACAAAAAGACCGCAGTTATTTCCAGCGTAATTGCCGGCAGTGAACCGGCATGGACGGCCTATAAGTCCATGATCACCACGGTGAAGATCGGCCATGATGTGACGGAGATCGGCGAGAATGTGTTTGCAGACATGCCGGTACTTACTTCCGTGAAGCTTCCGTCCACGCTGACAAAAATCGGCGCAGAAGCCTTTGACAATACGCCTAGGCTGACGAAGCTGTATCTGCCGAAGAAGACTACCAATATTGCGAACAGTGCATTCGGCACGAGCGCTTCTGCTGCAAAGAGCCTGACAATCCAGATTTCGCCGGTGGCGCCTGCTTCTCAGAAGAGTATTGGATCGCAGGGAACTACTACGATCACTGTGGATGATACCAAGAACCTGAATGTCCTGCTGATCGGCAACAGCTATTTCGGCATGCTGTCCGGTTACATGAGAGACATTGCGAGGGGACTTGGCAAGTCGGATGCGATGGTCGCCAACTACTACTTTGGCGGCAACAGCGGTAACCTGCAAGCTTATGCGCAGCGCATTGCAAATGGGACGATCGGCACATATGATCCGCAAAAAGACAGCTTCTCCGGCTATAAGGAGAATGGAGCCCGGAATGACGCCTATAACAGCAATCCGCTGAGCATGGGCATTGAAGCGGAGGACTGGGACTATGTCGTCATGGAGACCTGGGGCAAGGATGAGCCGGCCGGGGCGAACGGCAACGGCAAACTCAGCCAGGATCCGAACCTGATGACTCTGAAAAACTACATCACCAAGTATGCGCCGCAGGCAGAAGTCAGCCTTTACCATGTTTACAGCTGCCGCTATCTGGCGGAGACGGTAGCTCCGGCTGAGACGCTGACGGGAGAATGGCAGCGCTATGTGGATGGAGCAGATGACGGACTGAACAGCATTGTGGCGCATGTCATCCCGGCCAGCACGCTGATTCAGAATGCCCGTCTGACGTACTTGAATGCGGACGGAGAAGAACTCCAGCGCGATCCACCCAATGATATTACCCACCTGAACTATGAAGCCGACTACATCAACGCCGTTATGATGTATGAGATGCTGACCGGTACATCGACCGCGGCATTTATGCATGGCTCCTATGATACCGCAGAGTGGCTTTCCACCATCAGCTCGTCGATGCAACCAGAGCTGCTGGTATGAAGCAGCTGACGTATGCGTTTGTGGAGCATGACGGCGAGACGACGTATTACGATTCTCTGGCCGCGGCGGCGAGCGCAGCGGTGTCCGGCGATACGCTGACGCTGCTGGCTATGCCGAAGAGCGAAACGGAGCTGGCGCTTGCTGGCGGCGTTACGGTAAAAACGTTCGGCAGCCAGGAAGATCACAGCATCGTACTGACAAACGGCGGCAGAATTACAGCCACCGGTCTGGTTGCCTTCACCGGCTGCACAGTCGATGGCAGTGACGCAAAGACGAAAGCTGTAGCGGTGGATCCTGCGACTGGCGTAATTACTTCTCAGGAGAGTTCTGCGGCGAACGTCTATGTCTATGCAAAGACGGTTGTCGGAAATACGCAGATCAAGAACGCCAAGGGCGTAACGTACAACAGCTCCGGCTGGCTGAATCTCGGCAAGCTGGTCTCCCAAGCGCAGCTGCCGCTGGTGGAAGGGACGAGGATTGATCCGAGATCGGAGCTCTTCAGCGCGGCTGTTGCAGAACTTGATACCAAACAGTTTACCGAGCTCAGTAAGAACACGCACGTTGATATTGACGCGGTTTCGTGGGATGATTTGTTCTGCAAAAGAAGCAACCACGACGGCTATGCGGGCCAGACCGGCGATGATGGAAACGACGGCTGGAGCACAGGCTATCATCTCGACGGTACACTTTCTGCCTACAGCGTGACGTTTGATGCAAATGCAGACGACGATACCACAGATCTGGACGCAAACCTGAGCGGCTATTATGTAGAGAATGCGACTGTGACGGTCCAGACAAATCTGACGCGTGAGGGTTATGCCTTCTTGGGCTGGACATGCGAGGACATGGATGGCTACACCGGCGGCGACTTCAGGGTTCCGGCAAAGGACGTTACGCTCAAAGCGACCTGGGAAAAGCAGGCCGAAGACCCCACCGAAGCACCTGATCTGACGGAAAAAGATGTTATTGTAAAATGCAGAGTCACTCCGGATGGTCACTACGCAGTGCACTATAAGCTCTCGGATGTAGAAAACGGCTATACGGTCGACGCAGACCAGCCCGTTCAGGCTGAGGCCGGAACCTGGACATATACGATTGAACTGAACCCGGCACCGTTCATCGATGCATATACGAATGAATATGGTAAAATCCACAGCATTGTACCGGATAACACCGTAGAACTGACCTGGACATGGGCGCTTGTCAACGACGTGTGGCAATGGACATACCCGGATAAAGCGCTTTACACCATTCGCCTCGGCCATCTGAACGAGTACACCGTGAACTTTGATGCAAACGGCGGCAAAGGACAGATGGAGGATCAGAATTTCCTCTACAGCATCGAGCAGGCACTGAGCAAAAATGAATTCAGCAAAACCGGCTACAGTTTTACCGGCTGGAACACCGATAAAAGCGGCAACGGCATTGCTTACGCGGATAAAGAGAAGGTTCTGAACCTTACAGCAGAAAATGGCGGTACGGTAACGCTCTATGCCCAGTGGGCTGTAAACAAGTACAAGGTCACGTTTGATGCAAACGGCGGCGAGACGGTCAGTGAAACAAAGACGCTTGGATATGGCAGCAAGTATGGCAACCTTCCGACGACAACGCGCGAAGGCTACACCTTCCTCGGCTGGTTCACAGCAGCTGAGGGCGGCCAACAGGTCGGTGTAGATGTCAAGACCGTGAAGATCGCGGACGACCATGTGCTCTATGCGCACTGGGAAACCAATACTTACATGGTCTTCTTCGAAGCTAACGGCGGCGAAGGTACGATGGAGCCGCAGACGTTTATCTATGATGAAACACAGAATCTGGAAAGAAATCTCTTCGTCAGAAACGGCTATGCCTTCCTCGGATGGAACACCGCATCCGACGGCAGCGGTGCGGACTATGCTGATGAGCAGGAAGTGAAGAATCTGCATACGGACGATTCGATTGTGCTGTATGCCCAGTGGGAAGCGACGACCTACATTGTGGCCTACCATGGAAACGGCGGCAAGCTTTCGAGCGATTCGACGAAGGACAAGACGACCTCCAACGGTACGATCGGTCAGGCGCTGAAGCTCAAGAACGCAGAGACCTTTGTCCGCGAGCACTACGACTTTGTCGGCTGGGCAACAGATCCGGATGCGACAGAAGCAGAGTACAAAGGCTCTCAGATCCTTACTGACGGCTATCCGGGCGCAGAAGCGGGCAAGACCTATGACCTGTATGCGGTCTGGAAGAAGCATGTCTACACCGTATCCATCAACGCCTGCCTCGGCGGCGAGCATCTGAGCTGGATCACGAATGTAGGCGTGACAGTGGGCGAAAATCTTCTGGATGCAGTCAACAATGCACTGAATGAAGTGCGCGAGGGCTGGACGCAGAATGTGCTCACAAAATGGGAAACCGGCAGAACCGACATCGCCGGCTATCACGCGGACTGCGAAAACCTTTACAGCGACAAGGAACCTACTGCGTTTGAGAATTTGGCCTTTGACGGCAAAACGACGCAGGTCTACGTCAACTATCTGCCGAACCCCGATACGCACTACAAGGTTGAGCACTATCAGGAGCAGCTCGACGGCACCTATGCGCTGGCTGAGACTGAAAACCTGACCGGTACGACCGATACCGAAGCTACTGCTATAGATAAGGGCTATACCGGCTTCGCAGTCGACGAAACAGTCGAAGGCACGCTTGCTTCCGGCACCATCGCTGGCGACAGGACGCCCGTTCTGAAGCTTTACTACAAGCGCAACAGCTATACGGTAAGCTTTGACTCGGTTGAGGTGGGCGCAACGCCCATCCCCCCGGTCACGGTCAAGTATCAGCAGTGCGTGGCAGACGTTGTTTCCAATGGGCAGAGTCTGATCCCCTCCCTGGCGGGTTATACGTTCCGCGGCTGGTACGATGCAGAAAACTATGCAAAGGAAGATGGGACCCCCTATACCTTCGATACGAAGGTAACGGGCAGCATCATCCTCTATGCAAAGTGGGAAAAGGCAAAGGAAGTCACCATCACCCATCGGCTGACCATCAACTATGTCTATGAGAACGGCACAACGGCAGCTGAGAGCGAGGTGCTCGATCTGGTCTCGGGTGAGAGCTACAGTGTAAGCAGCCCGAGTGTGAGCGGTTACCTTGCAGACAAGCCTGTCGTCAAGGGCACAATGCCGGACCACGACTTGACGGAAACAGTCGTTTGCACGCGCAGCAAATTCCTTCCGGCGGCATATCGGTTGCTGGAACCCCGCTGACGTTCAATACAAAGGAGCACTTTGCCTACGTCAACGGCTATCCGAATGGGACCGTGAAACCGACCGGCAATGTCACCCGCGCCGAAGTGGCCGCGATCCTCTGCCGGATCATGGACGCTGACTGCGCCAAGGCATACTATGACACCACGAGCAGCTACCGCGATGTTGCCCGCGGCGACTGGTTCAACGTCTACGTCGCCACGCTGGAGAACGCCGGTGTGATCGTGGACACCAGAGTCGGCGGCTACTTCCGCCCGAACGAGGCCGTCACGCGCGCAGAGCTTGCGTCGATGCTGGCGCAGTTTGCGGAAAACAAGAAGGCCGCGAACTACTTTGCCGACGTGCCCTCATATTACTGGGCAGCCAATGCGATCGCCGTCTGCGCAAAGACGGGCTGGATCAACGGTTATCCCGACGGCACCTTCCGCCCGGATCAGACCGTGACCCGCGCAGAGATGATGGCCATGATCAACCGTGCGCTGGAGCGCACGCCGACGTCGGTCGCTGACCTGCTCGCCGGCATGAAGGTCTGGAGCGACAACGCAAACGTCAACGCATGGTACTATCTCGACGTGCAGGAGGCCACCAACGGCCATACCTACACCAAGAGCGGCACACATGAGACCTGGAAAAAGCTCGCAAACTAATATGGGCGCCTGAGGCTTCTCTCGCTGCCCGCAAAAGCAATACAAGAGGGGACGGCCACTGCGTCCCCTTTTGTGTTTTTAAGAGCGCTCTTGGTTTTTCTGAATTTGACCTTTCAGGGACAGAGCAGAAACGTGCAGCTTTGCAGGGATTTTGAAAGCTGCAAAGGTCCGGTCGGGGGTGGATGGAGGTAGGCGCGGAAGGTTATGATGTCTCGGCCGCATCTTACAAAAAAGCGGGCGAGAACTTGTAAGAGTGTACAAAAAATAATAAAAACTCGTTTTTTCGTTGACAATCATGAGATTTTACTGTATTTTAGTTTCATAGACATCATATCATCTTCTGAGCGGCTTGCCGCGGGAAAGGAATCCGGATTGAACGAGCAGGTTGAACGCAGACAGCTTTCCAAATGCGATTATGTCGCGCAGGAACTGAAGACGCAGATCATTGCCGGAAAATATCGCTCCGGAGATCAGCTTCCGCCGGAACCGGCGCTTTGTGAAATGTTCTCGGTCAGCCGCATTACGGTGCGGGAAGCGCTGAAAAAGCTCAGCATGATGGGCCTGGTGGAGATCAAGCAGGGGAAAGGCACGTTTGTCAAATCCGTGGATCTTGGCCTTTTTATGAAGCCCATGCTGCAGCTTGTCGATTTTGATGAGATCGATATCGAGACGATCTACTCTGCCCGCGAATATATCGAGGGCGGGATCGCCTATCTGGCTGCGCAGCAGCGCACCGACGGCGAGCTGGCCATTCTGGAAAGCATTCTCGGTAAGCTGAAAGCTGCCATCCAGGCCGGTGATATCCTGTCGTCCAATGAATACGACCGCGCGTTCCACGATGATCTTGCCCGCGCGGCGCATAACCCGATCCTGTTCGCCTGCCTGCAGACCATTGAGGAGATCAATGAGGCCTGCGTCAAGCGATACGATAAGTTTCTGATCATGCTCGATGACTGCTACAACGAGCACTTTCAGATATTCACGGCAGTGGCCAATCAGCAGCCGGAAAAAGCGCAGGCTGCCATGGCGCAGCATGCCAGAAGCTCCAAAAAAATTCTGCTCTGAGAGCGGATCGCCCACGTTTGTCTGAAAAACAGAAGATCCGTGCTTCGCGATCCGCGTTCTTCTTTCCTTGTAAACAGCATATCATCATATGTTTAAAGGGAGATAACACGATTTAGCTGAACCATCATGACTGTCTGCTCAAGTAACCGATAATTAAGGAACCTCTGATTAAATCGGCAAGAACCGCTGATGGCCGCAGGCGATGTAATCAGCAGTTACCTGGGCGTATTCCGACTATCCGCTAATCCCCCAGCGCGGTGAGTAGCAGTACGTCTATCCGCGCAGGATCCACAACGCGGTCTGGGACAGCCGTCTGGAACATCCGTAATTTATGCGGCTCAATCCGTGTAAAAATACAAAATAAAACCAAAAGGAGAATGTATCATGAAAAAGACTCTTGCCCTCCTCCTGGCGCTTCTGATGCTGGCGGCTTGCCTGGCAGGCTGTGCGGCGAAGCAGGAAACCCCCGCCGCTGCGGAAACGACGGCCGCAGAGACCTCCAACCAGCCGGTAAGTGAAGAAACCTACTATTACATCTGCCCGCTTGCGAACCTCGAATACTGGCTGGCCCATAAGGCCGGTCTGGAAGATGCCTGCCGTGAGCTGAATGTCACGCCGAAGTTCGTCGGCGACGACGGTCTGGATGTTGACGCCATGTGTGCGGTTATCGAAACTGCGCTCAACGACCCGAACTGTGCAGGCATCGTCATGCAGGCAAACTTTGCCGACGCCTATGAGCCGTATGTCCAGCAGGCCTATGAGAAGGGGATCCCGGTCTGCTATCAGACGGTCGACGGTGTGGACGGCTCCAAGCGCCTGTGCTTCCTCGGCACCGACTATGTTGAATACGGCAAGATCATGATGCGTCAGGCGGCGGAAGCTACCGGCGGCAAGGGCAGCGTGATCTATTCCAATGCACTGTCCGCAGGTTCTGCAGCTGTTGAGGATGTTACCACCGGCATCAAGGAAGAGATCCAGAACTGGCCGGATATGAAGCTTGTTGCGGAACTTGACGACAGCTCCGACGCAGCCGTCGCTGCGACCAAGGTCGGCGCAGCGCTGCTGGCCAACGACAATGTCACGGTCGTGATCGGCGGCCAGTCCACCTCCGCCATCGGCGCTGTGACGGCGATCAAGGAAGCGGGCATGCTCGATCAGGTCAAGGTCATCTCCATCGATCGTGACGCCGCTACGCTCGAGGCCATCCAGAACGGCGAGATCTATTCCACCGTCGCAGGCAAGCAGTACACCGAGGTCTACTACGGCGTCAAGCTCTGCTATGACTACAACCACGGCGCAAAGAATGCGTTCTCTGACGACGACGCGGCCGCCGGTCTTGTGATCGCACCCTCCTTCGTGGATACCGGCGCGCTGATCATCAACAAGGATAACGTTGACAAGTTCGCCAGCTTCTCCTACGCGACCCGCTGATGCAAACCATATGGGAACGCCGCAGCGCGCGGCGTTCCCCCTTCAACTGGAAAGAAAGAAGGGAACCGCAATTTGGAAGACCATGTTCTTGAATTAAAAGAGATCACAAAGACCTTTCCGGGCGTCAAGGCACTGGACCGCATGCAGTTCCAGCTTCGCCGCGGCAGCATTCATGCGCTGATCGGCGAAAACGGCGCCGGAAAATCCACACTGATGAAGGTCATTTCCGGCATTTATACGCCGGACAGCGGGCAGATCCTGCTCGATGGAGCGCAGATCCACGTCACAAGCCCGCTCGACGCAGAGCGGAAGGGTATCAGCATCGTGCATCAGGAGCTGTCTGTGTTCAATACCTCCTCCGTTGCTGAAAACATTTTTACGATCCACGCACCCAAAAACCAGCTTGGTATGATCGATTACAAGCGCATGTACCGGGACGCCAGACAGATCCTGGACCAATACGGCTTCCAGGACGTCGGGGAGAAGGCGACCATGCGCAACCTGAGTGTCGGCCGTCAGCAGATCGTGGAGATCCTGCGCGCGGTCAAGCAGAACGCGAAGGTCCTGATTTTGGATGAGCCGACTTCGGCCTTGACGGAAAAAGAGACCGAGGTCTTAATGCAGATCATGCGCACCCTGCATGACGGGGGCGTATCCATCATTTATATTTCGCACCGTCTGGAGGAGATCTTCCAGATCTGCGATACGGTCACGATCATGCGTGACGGCCAGTACATCAAAACGCTGCAGGTATCGCAGACCAGCAAGGAATAGTTGGTCAAATATATGGTCGGGCGCGACGTCGTGTATCAGTACGGCGCCGGCACCAGCCAGATCGGAGAAGAGGTCCTTCGGCTGGAAAACGTCTGCTATAAAAACTACGTCAAAGACGTATCGCTGTGTCTGCATGCCGGTGAGGTGCTTGGCCTGGCAGGCCTGGAAGGCGCGGGCCGCACGGAGCTTCTCGAATGCATCTTCGGTGTACACCGCCCGGAGAGCGGGAAGCTGTATCTGGACGGAAAAGAGGTCCATATTCACTCCACCGGCAGCGCCAAGCGGCAGAAGCTGGCCTACATCACGAAGGACCGGAAGAACAAGGGGCTGTTTCTGCGGATGTCAATCGCGGACAATATGCTGGCTGCCAACGTCGACCGTCTGACGCGGCACGGCTTTATGCAGTTCAAGGGGGGCCGGCAGGACGCGGCGGAATACCGGGAGAAATTCGAGATCAAAACGCCGGACGTCAACAAGCTTGTCAAGCAGCTCTCCGGCGGCAATCAGCAGAAGGTCCTCCTGTCCATGTGGATCAGCCGCCACCCCAGGATCCTCCTGATCGACGAGCCGACGCGCGGCATCGATGTCGGCACCAAGGAATCCATCCACAATCTTATCCGGAGCTACGCCAGGCAGGGAATGGCGGTGCTGATGGTTTCGTCTGATATGCCGGAACTGATCGGCGCATCCGACCGGATCGTCGCCATGTACGAAGGACGCGTTTCCGGCGAATTGCCGCTGGACCAGATCTCAGAGGAACGGATCATGGCCCTGACCTCCGGCATGAAAATCGATACAAAGGAGTACGCGTTATGAAGCAGCCAATCCGTTATGACCGGAAACAAGAATCCGGTATCCGGCATATTCTGAAAAAAATATTCGCCATCCGTGAAATTGTGATCCTGCTGCTGGTCCTGGTCCTCGGCGTCTTCATGGCCCTGAACTCCAGACAGTTCCTGACGACCGCGAACTTCAAGACCATCGGCAATTATATGGCAAACGACATGATCATCGGCGCCTTTCTGACGATCTCGCTGATCGCCGGCAACACGGACTTCTCGGTCGGCTCCAATATGGGCTGCTCCGCGTTTGTCTGCGGTCTGCTGCTCAATGCGGGGCTCCCGGTCTGGGTTTGCATTCTGGTCGGACTGTGCGTGGGTGTTGCGATCGGCGCGCTGAATGCATTCTGCATCGTGCAGCTGAAGGTCGTCCCCATGATCGCCACGATGGGCACCTGGATGGCGTTTAAGGGCGCGGGCCTTATGATCATCAATTCCTCCACGCTTTCCAACTTCCCGGCTTCGTTCAAGGCCATCGTACAGGACTGGAATCTGTTCGGCGTTTCGACGCTGATCGTGGTCATGCTGATCGTCGCGGTGGTCGCCGCGCTGCTTTTGAAGTATGTTTCGTTTTTCCATCAGGCGTATTTTATCGGTTCTAACCCGGAATCTGCGCGCCTGTCCGGCATCAACGTCACCAAGTTCGTGTACGTGCTTTATATGATCATCGGCTTTTTCGCGGCGCTGGCCGGTATCCTCGCTACCTCGCGCTACGGCTCCGCGCCGGCTTCTCTGGGGCAGGGCGTTGAGTTCCGTGTCATCTCCGCGCTGCTGATCGGCGGCGTCAGCCTCTCCGGCGGCGAAGGCTCTATCCTCGGTACGTTCCTCGGCATTCTGCTGATGGCCCTCATCTCGAATGCCCTGACGCTGTTCGCAATCGACTCGAACCTGCAGAACGTGCTGATCGGCAGCATCATGGTCATCTCTGTCGCGATCGACGAGGCAAACCGCCGCCGCCAAAAGTAACAGACGTATCCGGCTTGAACGGCCGGAAGAAAGAAGCGTAACCGCCGTATTCACCAACGGCAAACCGAAGATAAAAGGAGTATAAATATGGGACTTTATGACGAATTCAGATTCAGACCGGCGTCGTGGCTGCCGCACAGCGAGCTGCCGCTGGAGGAGCTGGAGCGCGTGCGCAATATCAGACGCGAGGACATGGAATATACGAACGAGAACGGATATTCCGTGCGCGTGGTCCTGGATCCGACGCTCTGCATGGTACAGGATATGTTCTACCGCATCGTAAAGAGCGATCTGGAGGATAAGCCCTTCTCCATGATCTGCCCGAACCAGTGGCCGGCGGCCTATTCGGCAGTCGCGGAGATGATCAACAAGTTCAATATCAACTGCCGCAATCTCCACGCTTTTGCCATGGACGAGTGGGCCGACGAGAACGGCAACGTCGCGCCGCTGACTTACGGCGCGGGCCTGGGCTACAGCTTCCTGAACCACTTCTATTACCGGATCCGGGAAGACCTGCGTCCGGCGCGCGACCACTGGCACACCTTTACGAACGAACTCCGGGCGAACGACGCGTATTCCAACGTCATCGACGAAGTGACGGGCGGCGGCGTGGACGTGATCTACACGGCGACGGGCTGGCCCGGCCACACGGCATTCATCGATCCGCGCAGCGAGGAGTTCAAGGCTGCCTCCATGGAAGAATTCCTGCAGTTGGGCTCCCGCATCACGACGGAGGTCCCGCTGACGGTCTGCGAGAACTCGCTGTTCGGGCCCATGGGCGCGTCCGGCGACGTGTGGGCCGTGCCGCCGAAGTCCGCGACGATCGGTCCGCGCGACGTGATGCACGCGAAGGAAGTCGTGGAGCTGCACAATTTCGCCAATGCGGACGGCAGCTCGTGGCAGCGCATGGTCTCCCGGCTGGAGCTGTACGGCCCGATCAGCATGGAGTGCCCGGCATCCATCTACCGTCTCAAGAAGGGCGTGTGCTACGTGTCCGAAGCCATCGCCAAGCCCTTCGGCAGCTGGTATAACGGCATCGCGGACAAGGATATCTGAGAAAACGCTGCGCCAACGGAAGCAGCGGCGTTCTGAAATGCTATACTGCCGCCGGCAGGAAGGGCGGCTGTTATAGAGGATCCCGTATCCCGCAGGGAACCCTGCGGGATATCCCGCGTTACAAAGGAGAAATGACATGCAGGCAATTATCAACACAAAGCTGATCCTGGAAGACAGCTATGTCTGGGACGGTGCGGTCACGTTTGAAAACGGGCGCATCGTGCAGTGCGGGAAGCGCGCGGAGGTAGACATCCCGGCGGACGCGGAGCTGATCGACGCACAGGGACTATATACCGCGCCGGGGCTGGTCGATATCCATAACCACGGCACGGTCCGGGAACACTTTTATGCCGCGCCGCGCGCATGCGCGGACTTTTTCCTCTCGCACGGCGAGACGACGGTCCTGCCGACCTTTTACTGCAATCTGACGCTGCAGCAGATGCTGCAGGGACTGGAAAACGTAAAGACCGCCATTGCGCAGGGGGCGGGGAACCTCGGCGGCCTGTATATGGAAGGGCCGTATATGAGCGGCGAGGGCAGCAACCAGAACTCGATCCTCTGGCGCGGGGAGATCCGGCCGGAGGAATACCGGCCGCTGATCGATGCGATGCGCGGCTTTGCGCGCATCTGGGCGATCGACCCGGCCAGGCCGGGGATCGAACGGTTCATGCAGGATGTGCGCCGGGCGGATCCGAACGCGATCTTCGCGCTGGGCCATTCGCACGCGACCGCCGCGCAGTGCCGCCGGGTGCGCGGCTGCGGCGTGAAGGTACAGACGCACCACGGCGATTCCGGCAAGGCACCGGGCTTTGCGCAGGGGACCATCGGCGCCGGCTGCGACGAATATACGCTGTATGATCCGGATATGTACGCGGAGCTCATCTGCGACGAGACAGGGATCCACGTCGACCCGGACATGCTGAAGATGGTCGTGCGGACGAAGGGCGTGGAGAAGATCATCCTGATCACCGACTCCATGCCGGCCGACGGCGATTATAAGAATAACGAGGCCGACGGGATCGCCTGGGGCCCGGATCTCAATTATGACTATGAGGGGCATCTGGCCGGCAGTCATCTGACGCTGGACAGCGCGTGCCGGAATCTCATGGCGCACACCGGCTACGGCCTGTGCCACGCGATCCGCATGGCGAGCCTGAACCCGGCAAAGCTCCTGGGCCTGGACCACGAACTCGGCTCCATCGCCCCCGGAAAAAAAGCCAACCTGCTCCTCATCGACGATCTCGTCCACGTGAAAAAAGTCTTCCTCGCCGGACGCGAGGTATAAGGAATAGAGAAGCCCCGTCTGCTGCAAAAAAGAACAGACGGGGCTTTGCATAAAGAAAGCCGCTGGTTTTGCCGTGATTTCGTTAAGATAAGCTGACCAAAATAACAGCTCCCGGAGGAGAGAGCCAAGACCTGCTTGACAGACGCGCAGATTCCAAATTAAAAAGGTCGAGCCAAATGCGCAGAGTGACCACCGCGAAAAATAATATACGCATTTATTAAACGCATCATCAGATGACCGGGACGGGCTGAAATGCAAGCTCTGGGAAGTGCTGCGGTTTTGCGACATCCCCAACTGCGCGAGAGACTATCTTTATGAGGTTCGGCCCTTCCGCGAAAGGTTGCCTAGTGTTGAACTGCGAATTCCGACCAGAGAAAAATGCACAGTGAGATCACAAAATAAGCGCAGTTTGGATGGATTTACGTGCCAAACTGTGATATACTCAAACCAACAAAAAGCTGGGAGGTGGCGCGTATGGCAGAACAAAGCTATGAGCTGATGCACAAAGACGATGTTGTTGCGTCTTTGCGGCTCGACGATCTGTCCGGCGCTATCCTCAAAGTCACGCCCGGCACAAATCCGGACC
>OGLH01000318.1_pt1 | contig 17473 bp, 13 predicted proteins | sample 1572791 | NCBI WGS metagenome assembly OGLH01 (sample SAMEA2581913, study PRJEB24529) | metagenome | biome: Human gut stool | place: China | collected 2011
GTTGCGTCAGGACACGACCCAGCGCGATACGACCCGGAAAAAATCTTTCCTGGACGACATCATCAGCGGCAAAAACCAGGACTCGCTCTACTACGACGTACGCAACCGCACGGTCTATATCTACAACCAGGGTGATATCAACTACCAGAACATGAATCTCAAGGGAGATTTCATGCGGGTCAATATGGACGAAAAGATCATCTACGCCCACGGCAAGCGCGACACGATAGACGGCAAACCGACAGTTACCAACCCCACTTTCACCGAAGGAGCCGCCAATCCCTACACGATGGACACGATCACCTACAACATCGGCAGCAAAAAGGCGAAAATCAAAGGCGTGGCGACTCAGGAGGGCGACGGCTGGCTGATCGGCAACAACGTCAAAAAGATGGACGACAACACCATCCACATCCAGGACGGCAAATACACCACCTGCGACCAGACGGACCACCCCCACTTCTACCTGGCGATGACCAAGGCGAAGGTGATTCCCGGCAAGAAAGTGGTCACGGGTCCCGCCTACCTGGTCCTGGAAGACGTTCCCATCTACTTTCCGCTGCTGCCCGAGGGTTTCTTCCCGCTCAGTTCCGGCCCCAAGTCGGGTCTGCTGATGCCGACTTTCGGCGAGGAATCGACCAAGGGATTCTACATCCGTGACCTGGGCTACTACTTCACGCTCGGAGAGCACATGGACCTGGCCATCCGGGGCGGTATCTACACCCTCGGATCGTGGGAGGCATCCGCGATGTCGCACTATATGAAGCGTTACAAGTACAACGGCACCCTGAATTTCAACTACTCGAACGTCCGTGTCGGCGACAAGGGCGAACCCGACTTCCTCCAGCAGAACAACTTCCAGCTCTACTGGCAGCATACGCAAGACCCCAAAGCCAATCCGGGATCGACCTTCTCCGCATCGGTCGATTTCCGTACCAGCGGCTACAACCGCTATTCGGCTACCAGCCTGAACGAAGCGCTCCAGACGCAGACAAGTTCGACGATCTCCTATTCGAAAAGCTGGCTCGGCACACCGTTCTCCCTTTCGGCCAACATGTCCGTTTCGCAGAACTCGCAGAGCGGAACGCTCTCGATCGCCCTGCCGAACGTCGTCTTCAACGTTTCGACCTTCTACCCCTTCAAACGCAAGGAGGCGATGGGCAAGCAGCGATGGTACGAAAAGATTTCGCTCCGCTACACCGGCAAGTTCAACAACAAGGCCAACGCCAAAGAGTCCGAAATCTTCACCAAGGAAACACTCCAGAACATGCAGTACGGCTTCGAGCATAGCATTCCCATCTCGGCGACGTACAACATCTTCAACTATATCAACTTCGGACCTACGATCAACTACACCGAAAAGTGGTATTTCAAAAAACAGGAGCAGGTTTGGAACCCGGTGCTGAACCGCATCGACAAACTCGACCCGGAGTACGGGTTCTACCGTCTGTACAACTACAACTTCAGCCTGCAGGCCTCGACGATCATCTATGGCCGCTACGAGGCCAAGAAGAAAACGCGCAAGATACAGGCGATCCGCCACACGATCACCCCGACGGTGAGCTTCTCCTACGCCCCCGACTTCTCCAAGCAGAAATACGGCTACGTAAAGACCGTGCAGAGCGATACGCTGGGTAATTTCAAGACCTACTCGCCTTTCGAAGGGAGCATCTTCGGCGTGCCCAGCTCCGGTCAGTCCATGGCCATCAACGCCTCGCTCTCGCAGACGCTCGAAATGAAGGTGCTCAGCAAACGCGATACCTCGGGTATGAAGAAGATCAAACTGATCGACGAACTCCGCATCGGACAGGTATCCTATAACTTCCTGGCCGACTCCATGGGACTTTCGAACATCCCCATTTCGCTGCGCACGACCGTTTTCCAGAATTTCGGCATCAATATCAACGCTACGCTCGACCCTTACCGGGTCACCCCGCAGGGCCAGCGTATCAACAAACTCTTTTTCCCGGGCCGTGTGGTATCGGCCAGCACTTCGTTCGGCTATACGTTCCAATCCCGCCAGGACAACTCCACCCCGGCGATCAACGACATCAACAGCGCCCCGGTCGATCCGGCCTACGCCAATCCTTTCTACGACCCTTACGGGCAAATGAACCCGGCCCTGCGACGGCAATACATGACCCAGGCCTACTACGACTTCTCGCTACCCTGGAACCTGGGATTCAACTATACGATCAGCTACTCCGCATCACCGACCAACAACGGCACGACGGGCTACCAGAAAAACATCACCCAAACGCTCGGCATCAACGGCAGCGTTACGATCCTACCCAAGATGGGCATAACATTCCAAGGCGGTTACGACTTCCAGGCCAAGGAGCTGACTCCGGCCTCCATCACCATTTCGCGCGACCTGCATTGCTGGCAAATGTCGTTCGCGTGGGTCCCCTTCGGCCACTATCAGAGCTGGAGTTTCAACATCGGCGTCAAAGCGGCTTCCCTCGCCGACCTGAAATACGACAAAAGCCAGAGCATGTTCGACAATTTATACTAAATTTCGGACGCTTTCACGCATAATCCGCATCGAAATATGAAGATTCGATGAATTTTGGATTCTTTCTTGTTCCTTAATTGAATATTGTCTATATTTGTGGTAGCCCATAACCAGGACACGATGTAAAAACTCTCAAACATAATACCTCTATGATTATGAAAAAACACTACGAATCTACGGTTAAGGGGGGGGGAACTTCGTACTCCGCTCCTTCGGTTGAGATCCTCAGCATCTCGATCGAGAAAGGTTTTGCCAACAGCACTGTCCTGGACTATGGCGGAGCCGGCGAAGCAGGCGGCAGCGTTAATGACACCGATTACGGAGAATACTAACAAACACATCCTACGACTATGAAAACTTTTTTCAAATCCATTTTGGCTGTCGCAGTGTGTGCATCTCTGTTCGCAGCCTGTTCCAAAGACGACACGGTTTCCGACCCGTCGAACGGTCGTAAAGTAACGATGACGGTCACCGCATCGTCTGAACTCGAATCGGCATCCGGTTCCCGTACGACGTATGATCCCCTGACGGGGAAAATCTCGTGGAACGAAACCGGCGAATACCTTCAGGTGTTCGAAACGGCCGCCTCCAAAACCACATACGCCAACTCGCAGGAAGGTACGGTAAGCGACGGCACGGCGAAATTCGCCGTATCGTTCCCGGAGAATACGAACACTCCGCTCGTTTATAACGCGGTTTATCCCGCCTCGGCATGGATTACGTCCAACAATACGGATATTACCAACATGAAAGTCGTCACACGCACATCTCAACAGCCGACCGCTACGAGCTTCGATTCGAACGCGGACCTGCTGATCGCCAAATCGATCTCGCTGGAGAGTCAGCCGACCGAACTGCAAATGAGTTTCGGCCGTGCCGTTGCCATCGGTAAGATGACGGTCAAAAACCTCGCATCGGAGGAGCCTGTCCTTGGCGTCGAATTCACGGCTCCAGATAAGAAGGTCACGGGCCGTAGCTATGTCGATATGACGGCAGGCACCGTCAAGGAGTACGGTTATCCCGGTAATTTCTCGGACAACGTGACGCTGAGCTACTCTTCGGAGATGAACCTTAAGGCCAACGGCGCAACGGGCATGACCGCCTATTTCACCTGCTTCCCGTTCGAGGTGGCCGCCGGTGAAACCTTCACCGTTACGGTGACTACCGCAACGAAGATCTTCACCAAGACGGTAACCGTTCAGGAGGGGCGGGCCCTGGCTTTCGCAGCAGGCGACAGTTCGACTTTCGCGGTCGATATGACCGACGCTGCGGAAGAGACAACCGAAACATTGAGCGGCGACTACGTCATCACGGCGACCCAATCCGAAATAACCTATGCAATGAGTTCTTTAGCTGAAAGCTCCCGTTTGGCTCCCGTAGTGATTACGCCGTCTAATCCCTACAAAACCGGGGACGAAACCCTCATTTGGACAATTACCAAATCGGGTGACAACTACACGATCAGTCAAGGCGAGAACTACCTCTCCTGGGAAAGCGGCAACAGCGCTACGACCTCTACGACTCCTTATGAACTGGTAATTACCAAGAACAAGTCCGAAGGCACTTACCAAATCGCATCGGCAGCGACCCCTTCCCGTATTTTGGCGAAAAACACGCAGGCAGCTTACGGTTTTGGATTCTATACCGGTTCCCAGACAAAAGATCTGACCCTGATCCCTGCCGAATACGTCAAGTTGCCTCAAATCACGTTGGATCAGACGACCCTAACGCTGTCTTACAACGATACGGAAACTCACTATATCCCCGTTACGTTGAAGAACGCCGAAACGCAAGACGTTTCCGTCGCTATTTACGACGGCACTGAAGGAACCGAACAGCCGGACTGGATCACCACAGGTGATTACAACGGCAGCGAAAATCGCCTCGAAGTCGCAGCCACAGAAAATACGGTCGCAACACCTCGTACAGCACGCATCGTTCTTACCGCCACTACTTCACTGGGTACAGCCAACGCAACATTGCTCATTACCCAGAACAGCAAACCGGAAGGCGGTGTCGGAGAAACTTGGACCTACACCTTCGAAAGCGCGGATAAAGACAAGATCGCTGCCGGCTTAACGGTGAACGGACTGACATGGACTGCAAGCAAAGCGCCCACTGCATTTGATCAAAACAATCGTGGTCTTTCCTGGTCGAAACCCAGCGGTGTCACCATAAAAACGTCCGATTATACCGGAGGAATCAAAAAAATCACGTTGGTTATGTCGGCAAATACGGCAAACTTAAGTACCGTGAATGCAACCGTCGGTGGACAAGCACTCGGCGAAACGATCTCCTTGGCAAAAACGAATAACCAGGAGTATGTCGTCGAATCGGAAACTCCGCTGTCCGGCGAGATCGTCCTTACGTTAAACACCGAATCGGGCGGCAAGTCGTTGATGATTAAAACCATCACGATCAACTGAAACTCGGGAGAAGGGGGAGGCGATAATCCTTCCCCAGACCCTACCCCGGGAATTGCCACACCGAGCGTAAGCGACATAACTTCGAGTACAGCGAAGGTTTCCAGTAGTCTGACCGACGCCGCTTACGCAACCGAAGTGCAGTTCTTCTATTCCGCAACGAACGGCAGCGACACGGGAAGTGTCGTTGCCGCTGTTGTCGGAAACGGAGCGACCGCCAACCTCTCCGATCTTCTGCCCGCAACGACGTACACGGTTTACGGCGTCGTAACGGCGACCAACGGCTCCACGCCGCAGAGTTCTTCGACAACCTTTACCACCGAAGGGGCACGGACGGATCATGCCGCCTGGTACGAGCTTCCGGCCAAGGACAACGCAGGCAGCAATATGCTGCTGCGGACCTTTTACGACACGGCACGCAACTACACGATGTATTACGACACCTCGACCTCCCCTGTCTCCTGGGTAGCTTACCCGTTGGCGGCCGGTGACCTGGGATCGGGACGTCCGAACGATCCGTGGGCTGCGACACCCGGGATTCCGACCTCGCAACAAATCAATGTCTGGGCCGGATCGTACGGAGTGAACGTAGGTTCCACCTCGAACATCTACGCTCGCGGCCACCAGATCCCGAACGCCGACCGCAACAAGGATCCCTATGGCACCATGTGTGCGCAGACGTTCTACGCTACGAATTCCACGCCGCAGATTCAGAACGGGTTCAACTCCGGCATCTGGAGTTCGCTCGAAGGTGACGTGCGGACGCTCGCACAACAACAGACCGATACGGTTTACGTGGTTACGGGCGCCATCCTACGGACTGTAACCGGTAATGAAACGATCACATATATCAAACCGGCCAAGGATACCAAGAACTGTCCCGTACCGAACTACTATTACAAGGTACTGCTCAAAGTCAAAAGAGAGGCTTCGGGCAAGATCTCTTCGGCATCGACGGTCGGTGTATGGCTGCCTCACCGCGTCTATTCGGGCGAAAGCTACCAGAGCTACACCAAATCGGTCGCCGAAATAGAAGCGCTGACCGGATATAATTTCTTCGCCAACCTGCCTGCCGACATCCAGGCCGCAGCGGAGCAAAATTCGAACTGGAGCACATTCGCATCGTTCTAAACGGGCGAAAAAACCTCCGATACGACAAAACGACACGCATCATTCCATTCGATGCGTGTCGTTTTGTATTATCCATACATCCGAACGGCTCATTCTTCCGAAAAAACAGTTATCTTTACGAATCGGAAAACCGACACTCGAAGCGGATGTAACGAAGAAGCGGGAATATTCCGCCGCCTCCAAAGGAGGCAAACCGCAAATATCCGATCGACGAGGCCCGTGATTGTCCGCGAGGTCCCGCCGAACGCAGAAAACGAAAAAAACACAAAGTCAAAGCCCGGTTCTCCGTCCATTTCCCGCGATCCGGCTCCGTTATGCTACGACTCAAGTCCAAAAACCTCCGGTCGAAACTCCGGCGCATGCCCATGCTCCGCGCATTGCCGCCGCTCGCGGCCGGCATCCTGCTGGCCGACCACTACGTACTGCCGCTGTGGTTGTTAGTAGGCGGATTCCTCGTCTGCGGTATCCTGGCACTGCTCGCCGACGACCGGAGCGCAAACCTCGCCACCCTGGGAGCCATTCTGCTTTTCGGCATGACCGTCACCGAACTGGGACACACTCCCGCTCCGCCGACCGGCACTCCGGGCGAATACGAAATCATCGTCCGGGAACGCCTCTCCGAACGGGAAGGCAAAACGGCCTCCGGCACAACGATCCGCGCCCTGCGGAACTCCGAAACCGGAGAATGGCTCCCCGCCGCCGGAAACCTCGTGGTTCGATGCGACTCTTCGACCGTGCTGAATCCCGGCGACCGAGCCGTCGTACGCGGCAAAATCTACCCTTTCACCGCCCGTCACGGCGGCTACGGACGACTGATGACCCGCCGGGGATACGTCGGCACCCTCTACCTGAACCGCTCAAGCCTGCTGCTGAGCGACACCCTGCACCGGGAGCTTTCCCCGAAGCACCTCTCCCTGTTCCTGCACGAACGGGCCGTCGCACGGCTCGACCGTCTGGCCCTGGCACCCGACGAACAGGCCCTCTGCAACGCTATGACGGCCGGGGATCGACGCTCGCTTTCCCCTGCACTCCGTGCGGCCTACTCGCGCAGCGGGACCTCGCACCTGCTCGCCGTCTCGGGATTGCACGTGGGCATCGTCTTTCTGCTCGCCAACCTGCTGCTCTGGTGGCTGCCGCTCTTCCGACACGGACACATCCTGCGCAATATCGCGGTCATCCTGCTCATCTGGCTCTATGCCGCCACGACGGGATTCCCGCCCAGCGTCGTCCGGGCCGCGCTGATGTTCTCCGTCCTGCAATTCGCCCTGGCCTCGTCGTCGGAATACGTCGGGATGAACACACTCGCCGGCGTAGCCTTCGTCATGCTGCTCTTCCATCCCGATTACCTGTTCGACATCAGCTTCCAACTCTCGTTCATCGCCGTCGCCGGCATCATCGCCTGGGGACTCCCCCTCTGCCGCCTCCTGCGAACACGCCGCAAAAGCATCGATATGCTGACCGCAACCCTCGCCATCGGATTTTCAGCGTCCGCTGCGACTGCACCTCTTATCTCCCATACCTTCGGCCAGATCTCGGTCGTCGGACTGGCACTCAACCCCGTCGTCATCCTGCTCTCCTACGTCGTGGTCGGGAGCTGCACGCTCTGGCTCGTGATCCCGGGAACGGCGCTCGCACCGCTCTTCTCGGTCGTCGCAGGATTCGCAGCCCGGGCACAGAACGAACTGATCCGAGCTGCAGCGGCACTTCCGGCAGCCGCCCTCGACATCCGGCTCACGACGACCCAATGCTGGAGTGTTTACGGACTTTTCATCTTCGCAACCCTACTCCTATGGAGCGCCGAACGGAAAAAATCGGTATCTTCGCTCCCGGAATGATGACTCCGGAACAATACCGACTGCTACTGACTCCCGAAGTGCGGCATACCGTCGAGGAACAAATCGGCCGCGACCCTGCGGCGATCGCCCTCGACAAGCGTATTCCGCATGCGGCACTCGTCGCCACGCAGGTCAAATACCTCGCACGGGCACGGACAAAACTCCCCTCCTACTACGAAGCCCGCTGCATCCTCCCGCCGCTGGCTTTCGAACAGGCCTCGAGCGAGGCGTGCGCGGCCCGCAAGAGTTGCAGCGGGGAACGGGTGCTCGACCTTACCTGCGGACTGGGCGTCGATGCCCTCTACCTCTCGAAACGCTTCCGCGAAGTCATCACCCTCGAACGGGATGCGACGCTGGCGGCCGTCGCCGGAGAGAATTTCCGGCGGCTGGGCGCAACGAACATACGGGTTATCAACTCCTCCGCCGAGGCGTTCCTCGCCTCGACCCGGGACCACTTCGACTGGATCTACGCCGACCCCGACCGACGCAGCGCCGAAGGGCGCAAGCTGGTGCGGCTGGAGGATTGTTCTCCCGACATACCGAAGCTGCTACCGGAACTCCGTCGCATCGCCCCGAACCTCTGCGTCAAGAACTCCCCGCTGTTCGACGTCGGCGAGGCCCTCCGGCTCTTTCCCGACAGCCGCGTGGAGGTGCTCTCGCTCGGCGACGAATGCAAGGAGGTCGTCATCTACGCCGACGGCACGGGCCCCGGCATTACCGCGACCGCCCTCGGACGCGGCTCGTTCACGGCAACGCCCGCCCAAGCCGGCGCAACCCCGCCCCCGGGTGCGTTCGAACCGGATCGTTACCGGTGGCTCGTGGTACCCGACGTGGCGTTGCAGAAAGCGCGGCTGGCACGGCTGCACCTGCGCGGCAAAGCCGACATATGGAGCGAAAACGGGTATGGTTTCGCCACGGAGCGGCCAGAGGGGATAATTGGCAAAGTATTCGCAATCGAACGTATCGAGCCCTACGACCCCCGGCGGCTGAAACGCGCGTTCAAAGGCCGCGGCGCGGAGTTGATGAAACGGGATTTCCCGTTCGCCGCAGAAGAGCTGGGACGGCGGCTGGGCGTACATGCCGGCAACGACGTTCGGCTGGCCTTCACGAAAATCGGGAGCGGTTTTTGGGTTGTACGGCTGGAATAGCTATATTTGCACGACTGGGACAGCGTCCGCCCCGACGGCACACGGGCCTCGGCACGGCGCCTCCGGGTTACGGGAACGGAAACGGCTTATGAAAATCAGCGAAATATTCACCTATTTTACGGACACGATCTTCCGGCGCGACATCCGCGAATGGCGCAACCCGGTGATCCGCTGGCTCGTGCAGCAATACCGCCTGCTGTTCTACACGGCGCGGGGCCTGCTCGAACACGGCACCATCGTCCGCAGCGCGGCACTCACGTTCTACACGCTGATGTCACTGGTACCGATCGTCGCGGTGGTCTTCGCCGTCGTCAAGGGCTTCGGGCTGGCCGACGGGCTGGTGGAAAACCTCTACGCCCTCTTCCCGCAGAACCCCGAGATCGTAGACTACATCGTCACGTTCGCCGAAAAGGCGCTCGCCCGTACGCAGGGCGGCGTGGTGGCCGCCGTGGCGCTGGTCATGCTCTTCTGGGCGGTGATCCGGGTCTTCGGCTCGATCGAAAGCGCCTTCAACAACATCTGGGAGGTCAAGGTCGAACGCAGCCTCACCCGCCAGTATACCGACTACATCGCCGTGGTGATGATCGTCCCTGTGTTGTGGATCGTCGCCAATGCCGTCGGCAGCTACGCCCAGCAGATGCTGGGCTTCGACGGCAGTTGGTATTTCACCCTGCTCTCGCACCTGGCTTCAATGGTCATCATCTGGATCATGTTCACCATCCTGTATATCATCATCCCCAATACGAAGGTCAAATTCAGGAGCGCCCTGATGGCGGGCATCGTCGCCGGCACGCTTTTCCTGCTTTTCCAGTGGGGTTATCTCTACATCCAGCGGTGGATGACCTCCTACAACGCCATCTACGGCAGTTTCGCAGCGCTGCCGCTGTTGCTCATCTGGCTCCAGACCTCGTGGCAGATCCTGCTGTTCGGCGGCGAATTGTCGTTCGCCTACCAGAACATCGCCCGTTTCGGCGAAGAGCGCGAATCGCTGCTCATCAGCTACGACCAGCGGCGCAAGATCCTGCTGGCCGTGATGCTCACGGTCGTGCGGCGCTTCCGCGGCCAGGGCGGCGCCACCCCGGCCGACGAGATCCGGGCACAACTGGATCTGCCCACGCGCATCGTCAACGACATCCTTTACCAGCTCGTACAGGCCGGACAACTGATCGCCGTGCCCTCGGGCGACGGCGAGCGCGAAGTGGCCTTCGCCCCGGCGCACGACCCCCAGTCGATGACCGTTTACGGCATACTCGAAGCGGTCGAAAAATCAGGGCAAACGACCGTCGACCTGACCCAGAGCGCCGAACTGACCCGCATCGATCAGGAACTGGAAGCGCTCAAAGAGACCGCCCGCAAATCGCAGGACAACGTCCGGCTGGTGGATTTACTGTAAAACGATATGGAGAGACCTTTGGAACGCGTAGTGATCGTCGGCAGCGGAAACCTTGCCGAAGCATTGGCACAGGCCGTCGCCCGAAGCGGCCTGCAACTGGTACAGTTGTTCGCCCGCAACGCCGCACGGGGGGAGGCTGTCGCCGCACTCGCCGGAACGCAGTGGACGGCAGACCCGGCACGGCTGGCCGACGCGGACATATACCTGATCTCGGTGAGCGACAAGGCCGTCGGGGAGGTAGCCACGGCGCTGCCCCTGCCAGCAGGAGCCGTCGTCGCCCACACCGCGGGGAGCGTGCCGCTCGATGCGCTTCCCGCCCATGCACGCCGCGCAGTCTTCTATCCGCTGCAAACCTTCACCAAGGGGCGCAGCGTGGATTTTTCGCAAATCCCCCTCTTCCTCGAAACCGATGACTCCCCCCTGCGTCCCGCACTCGAAGCCTTCGCCCGCCGTCTTTCGCACACGGTGGTGTGGGCCGACTCGGCCTGCCGCGCCAAGGTGCACCTCGCGGCGGTTTTCGCCTGCAACTTCGTCAACCACATGTACGCCGTCGGCGAAGGCATCGTCCGCAGCGCGGGCCTGCCCTTCGACGTTCTCAAACCGCTCCTGGCCGAGACCGCCGCCAAGGCACTCGACGCCGCCTCCCCGGCCGACGTGCAGACAGGCCCCGCCGTGCGCAACGACCTGCCCACGATGGCACGCCACCGTGCACTGCTCGCCGCCGCCCCCCGACTCGAAAACATCTACTCGATAATAAGTAACAACATATGGGAAATTTCAAAGAAGATATAGCCCGCACCGAGGCGTTTATCTTCGACGTGGACGGCGTGATGACCGACGGCGGCATCATCCCCACGCTCGACGGCGATTTCATCCGCCGCTACAATGCCAAGGACGGCTATGCGCTGGCCTACGCGATCAAGATCGGCTACAAGGTCTGCATCATCACCGGCGGACGCGGCAAGACGCTCGAAAACCGCCTGCGGATGCTGGGTATCAACCGCTACTACACCGACTGCATGGACAAAATCACGGCCATGCGGGAATATTTCGCCGACGAGGGCATCGACCCCGCGCACGCGATCTACATGGGCGACGACATCCCCGATCTGGAGTGCATGCGCGAGGTGGGCATCCCGGTCTGCCCGGCCGACGCCGCGGCCGAAGTGATCGAGGCTTCGCGTTACGTCTCGGAGTTCCGGGGCGGCGAAGGGGCCGTGCGCGACATTGTCGAGCAGGTGCTCCGCGCCCGCGGCGACTGGGCGAAAAACTCCGAGGGCGTCACCCCGTCGTCGCTGGCGGCATCGCGGTAAACCCGCCCCGGAACGGCCACGGAAAAGCCGGGCTTCGCGAACGAAGCCCGGCTTTTTCATAATACTGCCTGAAGGCACCTATTGCATCCACTCGACATCCGTCGCATCGCGGAACAGGATGTTGAGCGGCCGCACAAGGCTCGCGGCATCGGCGGCGAAGATGAACCGCACCTTGTCGACGGGTACCGTCAGGAAGACCGTCGTGGGGTAGCCGCCGATCATGTCGACGCGATCGATGAGCGACCAGACGAATATTTCGAAAGGCATCTGGCCCGGCAGCAGCGTCAGCCCGGGGAATTCCGTTTCATACCCCGCCGAAGTGGTATCGGCAGGATGGGGTTTGAAGAACACGTCGTACTGCGCGCCGTACTGCTCCATGATCCGTGCTACATAATCGCGCTGCAAGCGGGCGCTGGCATCGTCGGCATGGCTCGTGCCGATGATGATGAGGTTTTTCTTCGGGGAGGCGTCGAACAGCGCCGCAAAATTGTCGTAATCGAATCCCGCCATGTCGTAGAACCGCTTGCGCGAGGACTCGGGCAGCGCCGAAAGCATCTCGTAAGGCTGGATGCTTTCGATCTCCATCTCCCCGAGCTTTTCGGTGATGAACGGACAGGAACTTTCCAGCAGCGAACCGTCCTGCACCACCAGCCGGTAATCGGGGCGGGTAGAAAGGTAATAAGGCCACGTATAGCTTTCGAACTCGGGCAGCGAACGGGTTTCGGGATAACGTCCGCCGTGGTTCCAGTCCAGCGCCTCGACCTCCGAGGCATAGCTCTCCCAGTTCTGCTCGGCCGTCGCCGCGTCGCCGAAATAGTTGTAAAAGTTATTGTAGGTTCCCGTACCGTCGGAGAGCATGCTCACCTTGACCCGTGCCGAGTCGATCCCCTGCGCCACGAACCAGTCGTAACCGATCCGGCAGCGCAGGTCGTCCACATAGAGGCCGAAGACGGCCGTCGGGTCGGCACTGTTGATCTCCAGGATACGGCGCTTCATTTCGCGCGCCATAGCCTCCATTTCGGCCTGCGTGGCATCGGCCGTTCGGTCTGCGGCGGTCGTAACCTCGGCACGCGCCGGGAACTCCGCCGGGTCGAACGTCTTGGAGCGCGAATAGAACACGTAGCCGGGCTTGTCGTGCGAGAGCAGGTGAATGCCCGCATACAAGGTAGGCATCGTCCCGAACGTCACGTAGAAATAATAGTCGGGGGAGTCGTAGCCGGCCGACAGGGCCCCCTGCGACAGGCGGAAAGGCACGATCGCATCCCCGCATGCAAAGGCGAGCTGGGCGCTGCGTGCGGCACCCGGATTCTCGTCGAGGCTCAGTTCGACCTCGGAATATCCCGCAGGGCCCTCGGTCGCGGAAAGCCTGAACCACGTATCCCCCGCAGCCTTCGTCACACGCCACGGGGCGGGAGCCAGCACGGAAATCTTGCCCGCACGGGCCAGTCCGTCGAGCGACAGGAAATGTTCCCCGCCGTTGATTACGATCAGGTTCTGCGATACTTCGTCATCGCTGCACGCCGCGGTGCCCGAAAGCAGCGCCAGGCAAAGGAAGAGTCGGAATAATCTTTTCATAAAGCGAATTGTTTTTCGATACTGCATATATAAACGCCGCGAATCCCGTTTTACTGCGTTGCCGCAAAAAATAACGGTAAAATTTAAGCCGCACGGGTTGTCCCGTGCGGCTTTGTCATTGAAAACGAGGAATTAGCCGTTTCTTTTCTTCTTGATCCGGTCGAAATGCCCGCGGATGTGCTCGCGGAATAACTCCCGCCGGTATTTCAGATCGGCCTGCCAACCCAGCCAGCGGGTATAGCGCTCGCGCTTTTCAGGATAAATATCGCGTATGGTCACTAGGATGCCCGTCTCCTCCACGCCGCCGAAATCGGGGTTCGACACCGTGTCGAAGACCCGCATCGTGGGCGAAAGGTTCATATAGGCATTTATCAGCGGCGGGATGTTCTCGTTGAACTCGCGGATCTTCTGGATCAGTATCCGGTAGTTCTCCTGATAGGTTCGCCCCGTGAAAAGCTGTTCGTAATAGGGGTCGTCGAGGTCGAGCTTCAACGGATGGATACCCTCCACGAGGTTCTCGCGGTCGGGGAAATAGCGGCGCAGGAACCAGATCAGCGCATTGCGCGCCACGGCCTTGTAGGTCGTATACATCGTCACCTTGCCGAAAAGGTATTTCGCATTCGGATCCAACACGATCAGCGCCCCGAGGCCGTCCCAAAGGTTATCCAGCGCGTAGATGCTCTTGGCGTTACCGCGCGCCTGGTAGGAGGGCTGCACGAACGAGCGTCCCAGCTCGATGGTGCGGGGCAGGTACTTGCGACGGAACTTGTCGCTGAAACGGAAATAGTGTTCGGTCGAGAGGTGGCGGGGATATTCGTCCGTACAGATGATGAAACGGTAGCCTCCGACGATCTCCCCGGCCGCCGGATCCCAGACGATCAGCTGGTAATACCCGTCCTCGGCCAGGTCTTCGGCATCGATATCCACCTTCCGGCCCGTACCGCCGCCGGCGCCGCGGAACGCGATCTCGCGCAGCCGTCCGATTTCACGCATCAGCGCCGGGCACTCCGACGCCGGGAAGATATAGATCTCGTTCCCGGCCTTCTTCGTGTCGCGCGCTTTGCGCTCGGGCGTAAGCTCGGCGCGGAGCAATTCCCGGTCGACGGGAGGTATGATAGGTTCCATTTCTCGTGCTTGCATAACTTGGGACAAAAATACCGATTTACCCGTTATTTTCCGCCGGGAGGAGCATATTTTCCAAAAAATACGCTTTTTTACGTACGTAGTCCGCCTGGTCGCGGAGGGCGCCGTAGCGTTGCAGCTCGGCGACGGGGATGGGGTCGCCCACGAGGATGCGGAAATGCTTGCCCTTCTGCGAAAACATCTCGTCGGACAACCACAGCATCTCGATATTGAATTTCACGCCCAGCATCCGGCGGATACGGTCGACGCGGTAAAAGAAGTTCGACAACCGCCCCTCGACGAACACCGGCACGATCTGGCGCTGCGAGGCATAGGCTTTCTTCAGGAAATTGGTCTTCCACGGCAGGTCGGTCACCTCGCCCCCGATGCAGCGCGAGCACAGCCCGGCGGGGAAGGTGAGGATGGGCAGCTCGCCAAAGAACTCCTCGTCGAACTTGCGGGCGTAAAGGCTGTTCTGCGAACCGTGTTTGTTGACCGGGATCCACAGCGGGCGGAGGGGTTCGAGGTGCATCAGCAGGTCGTTGACCACCACGCGCGCATCGCCGAAGCGGTCGATCAGCTTGTCGGCCAGCATCATGCCGTCCATCCCCCCGAACGGGTGGTTCGATGCGAAAAGATAACGGCCTTTGGGATCGAGTTTTTCGAGCCCTTCGACCGAATAGGTCACCTGCCATTCGCGGAAACAGGCGCGGATGAACTCCTGCGGCGGCAGGTTCCAGTAATGCTCGAGGATGTAATTGATTTCCGGCTCATGGATCGTACGGCGGAGCCAGCGGAGGACGAACCCGGGAACCCAGCGGGCCAACCGCGGGGCTTTCTCGGCGAGTACCGCTCCGATATCTATTCTGGGCATAGGGATGTTCAAAAAATTATATCCGCAAATATAGGTATTGTTTTTCGAAAAATCCCTAACTTTACACCCAAATAGACCTTTGCAAATAACTATTATGTCGCAATACCATACTCCCGTACTGCTGGAAGAGTCTGTGGGACTGCTCGCTGTCGAACCTGCGGGCACTTACGCCGACCTCACTTTCGGCGGAGGCGGCCATTCGCGCCGCATCCTCTCCGCCCTGGGGCCGGAAGGCCGTCTGTACGGTTTCGACCAGGACCGCGACACGCTGGAGAACCGTCCCGACGATGCGCGTTTTCACTACGTGGAGAGCAATTTCCGCTTCCTGCGGGGGGCGCTGCGGCTGCGCGGCGTGACGGAGGTCGACGGCATTCTGGCCGACCTGGGGGTTTCGTCGCACCATTTCGACGCCGTGGAACGGGGTTTTTCGTTCCGGGGCGAGGCGCCGCTGGACATGCGCATGAACCAGCGGGGCGGGCTGACGGCGGCGAAGGTCGTCAACAGCTACCCGGCCCAGACGCTGACGCAGCTGCTGGGGGACTGGGGCGAACTGGACACCCCGTGGAAGGTCGCCAACTGCATCGTCCGGGCGCGGGAAACGGCACCGATTCAAACCACGGCGCAGCTGGTCGAGGCCGTCCGTCCCTGCACGCCGAAGAAAGACGAGTCGAAGTTCCTGACCAAGCTCTTCCAGGCACTCCGCATCGAGGTCAACGGCGAGATGGAGGCACTCAAGATGGCGCTCGAACAGAGCCTCAGGGTATTGCGCCCCGGCGGACGGCTGGTCGTCATCTCCTACCACTCGCTCGAAGACCGGCTGGTAAAGAATTTCCTGCGCAGCGGCAATTTCGCGGGCGCGGTGGAAAAGGATTTCTACGGCCGCGCCCTCACGCCGTTCGAAATCCTCACGCGCAAGGCGGTCGTCCCCTCGGACGAAGAACTGGAACGCAACCCCCGGTCGCGCTCGGCGAAGCTGCGCGCCGCCGTAAAACGATGACCCGGCCATGTATCCCGACCACGAATTCGACCCCATAACCCCCGAAGAGGAGGCGCAGCGCGCACAGGAAGCGGAATTCGCCCGCCGCGTGCGGCGCGAGGTACTGCGCATCGAACGGGGCGAGGCTGAGGAGGAGATCCGCGCCGACCTGGAACGCGAGGCAGCAGAAAAGGCCGAAGCCGAGGAGCGCGAACGCAGGGAGCGCCGCCGCAGGGCCAGCACCTTCTGGCAGCTTTTCTCGGGCACGATCCTCGTACGCGAAGGCGTATCGAAATATTACCCCTACATGCTCTCGATCGCGGGCATGTTCTTCCTGAGCATCGCCGTCATGTTCACGGCGCTGCACCTCGACATGAAATACACGCGCCTCGAACGCGAAGTCCAGATCCTGCGCGAACGGTCGATCCGCCTGCAGGAGCAGCGTTACAGCCGTACGACCCACTCGGCCATCGTCGAGCGGCTGCGCGAACGCGGCATCGACCCCGCCGTGGCCGGAGCGCTGTGCCGCGAGGTTCACTACGCCGTCGGCGAGCGGCGCTTCTTCGCCATCGGCTTCCGCAACGATGCCGGAGGCTGGGAGCTGCGCAGCCCGCAGTTCAAGGGGAGCAGCGCCCCGAAAACCATCACGACCTTCGACCGGCACGGCGACACAGCACTGCTCTTCGAGGGTTTCTTCGACCTGCTCTCCTACCTGACGCTGCAACACAAGCCGACACCGGCCGTCGACACCGCCGTGCTCAACTCCGTGGTGAACCTACCCCGCGCCCTTCCGTTTCTCGCACGCCACGCGACGATCCACACCTTCCTCGACAACGACGAGGCGGGGCGCCTCACCCTCGAACGGCTGCGCAGCGCCCTGCCCGGTGCAACCGTCATCGACCGGGCGGAGAGCTACCGCACCCACAAGGATCTGAACGAATCGCTCCGACCCTCCGCGAAGATTTCCCGCACGCCGCGTCGTCGCGGCCGCAAGTTGTAACGTCGCCCGGAATGACACCGGAACCGTCGCCCACCCATCGGCCGCTTCGCGACCGCGGCTTTTCCCCCAAGGAAAAAGCCATAGCCTATTAGGGCTTTTTCCGACGCATCGGCCCGCCGACGCTGAAAAAGCCCCAATAGGCCAAAGGGTCAAGCCCCTCTGGACACC
>OGLH01000330.1_pt1 | contig 17150 bp, 18 predicted proteins | sample 1572791 | NCBI WGS metagenome assembly OGLH01 (sample SAMEA2581913, study PRJEB24529) | metagenome | biome: Human gut stool | place: China | collected 2011
CATCTACGGTCAGTTCCCCACCGGAGATGGTGTGCCCGGCCATATCGATTGTGATATTGCCGCCGGAAATCGTCAGCGGTTGCCCTTTCAGGTTGATGTTGTCGGTCAGCTTGATAGGAGTTTTGCGTTGTCCAAGCAAGCTTTGCAGTTCTTCCGCCGTACCGGCTGTGTACGCATCGTCCGCCAGCGCGACGGTCGGCAGCAGCGAGAGCGCCAGCGCGAGAAGCAGCAGGGCGCAGAGCAGTCGTTTTTTCATCATACAGAGTCCTCCCTTTTTGATTGGTTGGGTTCGGTTTGGTGTACGTTGGCATGTGTGCCAACAGTATAGCAGAAAAACGGTGGGCGCACAATAGCTTTGCGGAAATTTTTAAGATTTTCCCGTTACAGAAACATGAGCCCCCGCGCAAAAAGCGGGAGCCCATTTGTAAGATGCGTATTCAGATGGTGATACCGGCCAGATCGAGGATCGTGGGGACGTTCTTTTCTGCGCCGATGGCCATGATATGCACGCCGTCGCACAGGTGCTCGTCTTTGATCTTCGCGATCATCTCAGCGGCCATTTCCATGCCGAGCTTCATCGGAAGACCCTTGACGCCCTTGGCCTTGCCCTCCTCGGCGGCGGCTGCCAGACGGTCGATCATCTCCTGCGGCACGGCGATACCGGGCACGTTCTCGTTCATGTACCGCGCCATACCGGCGGACTTGAGCGGAATAATGCCGGCCATGACATGGGTTTTGATACCAGCCGCGTCAACCTGCTCCAAGAAGCGCTTGAACGCGTCGAGATCAAAAATGCCTTGCGTCTGGACAAACGCCGCGCCTGCCTCCACCTTCTGGCGGAGCTTGTTGATCTGGAGGAAAATCGGCTCGTAGACCGGGGTGACGGATGCGCCCTTATAGAGCTTCGGCGCGCCGCCTGCGATCTCGTTGCCGCCGCAGTCACAGTTTGTTTCTTCCATGCGCGAGAGCATGTTCAGAATGCCGACGGAGTCCAGGTCATATACCGGCTTTGTGTCCTTGCAGTCGCCGACGACGGGATGGTCGCCTGTGAGCGCGAGAACAGAATCAATGCCGAAGCTGGCCGCGGACAAGACGTCTGCCATAATGGCCATGCGGTTGCGGTCGCGGCCGGTCATCTGCAAGATCGGCTCCACGCCTGCGTTTTTGAGCGCGATGCAAAGGCCGAGCGAGGATGCCTTCAAAGACGCGGACTGCATATCCGTGACGTTCACAGCGTGAACCTTCGGTGCGAGTAACTTACCTGCCTCCAGCTGCTCCGTAAAATCATAGCCCTTCGGGGGCGCCATCTCGGCGGTCACGCCGAATTTGCCGGTTTCGAGTGCCTCTTTTAATCTGCTCATGCCTTCTTCCCCCTCTGGTTGATCGTTCTCGGATACGCGACCTTCTCATAGCCCTTGTCCGGCCGCGTCATGGACAGCTTGTCGAGCTGACCGAGCTGCTCGAGGCGCTTGTAGATCTGGATCCACGCGCAGTCGTTTTCGGGGTTCACCTCGCACTTGCCGTTCTTCTGGCCGCCGCAGGGGCCGTTGAGAAGGCTCTTGGCGCACTGGGTGATGGGACAGATGCCGCCCGTCGTTCCGAGCACGCAGTCGCCGCACATTTTGCATGCCTCTTCCCAGATGCCTACGCGCGCGACCTCGCCGAGGAACATCGTATTGTTGGCGGGATAGACGGGGATACCCGTGCAGTTTTTCGCGATGGTCTGTACGCCGTCGCCGCAGGACATGCAGACGATGCACTCGGGAGCGGCCGCGGAGATCGCCTTGCACTTGGCGCGCACGCCGAGCTTCATGCAGCACGCGTCGGCAACATCCGTCACGACGACGGTCTTGCCCGCTTCTTCCAGAGTCTTCTTCATCGCCTCGACCTCGGGCGCGCCGCCGGTCTGGCAGGTGGACGCGCACAGGCCGCAGCCGATGACGGCGACGGTTTTCGCATCGCCGACCATGGCCAGAACCTCTTCCAGAGGCTTTTTCTGTGTAATAATCATAAGATGTAACTCCTTACTCTTCATCCTGTACGCCGCACGTGCTGCCCGCTTAACGGACGGCGCACTCTCCAAAGCCATCATATCGTATTTTTGTATGGAAATCAACGGGTTTTCCCGGAAAAACCTGTGAGACATGGCCGTGTCTCACCAAAATCAATGTGTTCTTGCGATGGACACGCCAGCGCTTGCAGATTCCCGCGTATGAGGCCGCGAGGACGGTTGCATTTTCGCGCATTTTGTGGTATTTTGTTACCGAATACACCAAATACACAGCAGAGCGAGGTGGAGAAGACGAAACGGATCATCACACTTTTTCTGGCGATCGTGTGCGCGCTGGCGCTGTGCGTGACGGCGGGCGCGGCGGACACAAGCGTCATTACCGATATGAAGACCGACTGCGTGGTAGACGCGGCGGGCAGCTGCCAGATCACGCAGACCGTGACCATTGACATTGCGGGCACGGAGGACACGATCGAGCTTCCGCTGGCATCTGGTGCCAAGCGCATCAGCGTCGCGGGCTACAAATACAAAAAGACGACCCAGGACGGCTATACGGTGCTCGTTCTCTCGTCAAACGGCGGGTTTGCCGGAAGCCGGACCTTTACCATCAGCTATACCGTCTCCGGGCTTGTCTCCGAGCAGGATAAAATCCAGACGTTGACGCTGCCGCTGCTCGCACCAAAGTGGAACTGGGCAATTAACAGCTACGATTTTACCATCACCCTTCCCGCCGCCTTTGAGGGCTACCCTACCTTTACAAGCGGATACTACGGCGATGTGATCGAGGACTACATGAACTTCACCGTCCGCGAGGGCATGATCGGCGGCACGATCTCGACGGCGCTCAAGGACCACGAGTCGCTGACGATGACGCTGGACGTGGGCGAGGGCTACTTTGCGGGCCGCTATGCCAGCTGGTCTTCCGGCTGGGTGGAGACGGCGCTTGTGATCGTGTTCAGCGTGCTCGCGCTTTTATACTGGGCGCTGACGCTTCGCTCGAGGCCCCTTCGCGTATCGAGCCGCACGGCTCCCCCGGACGCGGCAGCTCCGAGCGATCTTCCGTATTTGCTCGCGGGCGGCGCGCCAGACTTCAACATGCTCATCTGCCACTGGGCGGCGCTCGGCTACCTCACGATCGAGATGGACGAGAAGGGACATGTGCTTTTGCACCGGCAGGTCATCATGGGCAACGAACGCAAGCGGCTGGAATACAAGATTTTCTCGGCGCTTTTTGCCCGGGGCGAAATTTGCGACGGCGCGAGCCTTCCTTATAAAAAGACAGCCCAACAGGCCATGCGCGCCATCGAGCGGTACTGGGACAAGCGGCTCTACGCGCGCACGAGCGGCAATCCGCGCATCATGAAGGGCCTGTGCGCACTCGCGATGGGCGTTGCGTCGCTTGCCACGATGAGCCAGATCCTCCCCACCATGCCCGCGCGGGGGCTCGTTCTGGCGCTGTGCCTGATTGCGGGCGCGTTTCTGAGTCTGCTCATTGCGCGCATCTGGCGGTTTTTCTATCTGGGAAATATCCCGGGAATGGTCTTATCTGCGGCCTGCGCGCTCGTGTTATTGGTTGCCTCGCAGCTCTCCGGCAGCGGGCTTCCGATGCTGGCTGCGACAGGGATGAGCTTTTTGTGCGGCTATCTCACGCTCCACGGCGGGCGGCGCACGGAGCTCGGCACACAGCTCATCTCGCAGAGCCTCGGCTTCCGCAAGGGCTTAGAAAAGCTCTCCACGCGGCACATGGAAATGCTCCTCTCGCGCGACGGCCAGTATTTTTACAAGCTCCTTCCCTACGCGATGGCCATCGGCATGGGCCCGGAACTCGCCCGCCGCTTGGGCGATACGGAGATGGAGCCCTGTGAGTGGTACGTCACACGCGTTCCCGCCGCAAGAACGGGACTCGAGTTCTACAACCAGCTCCGCCCCGCGCTCGAAATGCTGGAGCTTTCGATCAAGAAGTAATGCGTCAATTTGGCGTAAGGGCGGACGCGGCTTTCCGCCCCTGGGTACCATCGAATTCGCCGAAGATTTTCGCGTTTCAAAAGTGCTTTTTGCCGGGCGGACAGGGTCGTCCGCCCCTACGAGCCTTTTGAAATCTTCCCGTCTTTGCGTAGGGGGCGATGCCTACATCGCCCCATGGGTACCATCGAATTCGCCGGGGACTTCCGTAAAAATGGTGCATGCTGCCGGGTCGATGTGGGCATCGACCCCTACGGACCCCACTGCGACTGCGACATAGAAAAAACGCCATCCGGATGGATGGCGTTTTTTCATGGCAAGCAGCACTCTTTTAGCTCACCGGCATATCGGGATGTGCTGAAGGGCATACGCACAAAATTACCGGCGAATGAGCACCATGGCAAGGTCGTTGACGTTTGTGCCGGTTGCGCCGGTGACGATGAGGCCATCGACCTTCTCGAGCGCGTGATACGAATCGTTCTCCTGTAACACATCCGCCGTGCGAATGCCGAGCGCGCGGAGCTTTTCTTCCGTCTCTCCGTCGACCATACCGCCCGCTGCGTCAGTCGGGCCGTCGGTGCCGTCTGAGCCGAAGGAGAAAACGGCGGTATCCTTCAGGCCGGAAATGCCGGGCGCGGCAGCAAGCGCCAGTTCCTGATTGCGTCCGCCAAGCCCCGTTCCTGTCAGCTTCACAACCGTCTCGCCGCCCGCTAAAAATGCAAGGGATTTCTCCGTGCCCGCGTGCGTCTTCGCGATGCTAGCCAAAAAGCTTCCCGCTTCGCGCGCCTGGCAGCACAGGCAGTCCGTCAGCAGCGTGCAGGTATAGCCAAGCGTGGACGCCTCTTTTTCTGCCGCCGCGCAGAGCTCCCGGACAGAGCCTGTGATCTGCGTTTCGACGTTTGTAAGCGTCTTCGGCGTTTCCTTCTGCAAAAGTGCACGCGCGCTATCCGACAGGCGCAGGCCGTATTTCTCCGCGATCCGCATCGCATCCTCGCACGTTGAGCTGTCCGGATACGCAGGGCCAGAGGCGATCATATCGAGTGGATCGCCCAGAATATCGGAGAGCACAATGGCAAAGACCTTCGCGGGACTCGCGAGCTCCGCGAACCTTCCGCCCTTCACGCCGGACAGGCGCTTGCGGATGGTGTTCATCTCCACAATATCTGCCCCGCAGGCAAGCAGCTGCTTTGTCACGTCGGCCATCTCGTCCTCCGGAATCAGCGGGCACTCAAAAAGCGCCGAGCCGCCGCCGGAGACGAGAAATAACACCGTGTCGTCTTTTCCGAGCGGTTTTACCAGTTCCATTGCCGCGCGCGTGGCGCGGTAGGAATTTTCATCCGGCACGGGGTGTCCCGCCTCAAAAATCTGTAAATTCCCGATTGGACCCCGGCTGTGGTCGTATTTTGTAATGACAACGCCGTCGATAATGGCCTCACCCAGCGCTTCAAACGCCGCGTTTGCCATCGACCACGCTGCCTTGCCGATCGCGACAAGGTGAATGTTCCCGGTCAAGCTGGCCGTTTCCAGTGCTCGCCGGACTGCGCTGTTCGGCTGCACGGCGGAAATCGCCGCCTGCCAGATTCTTTTTGCGTCTTCTCTCACACCCATGGCTTCTTACTTGTTCACAACGTTCTGCGGCGCGCCGTTTAAGAACGCCTTGACATTGTCGACCGTGATGTCCATGATCCGCTGACGGCTCTCCTTGGGCGCCCAAGAGATGTGCGGAGTAATGATGCAATTCTTTGCCTGGAGCAGGGGGTTATCGGCCTTAATCGGCTCGGTGTAGACAACGTCCAGACCCGCAGCGCCCATCTTGCCGGAATTCAGCGCGTCGGCAACGTCCTGCTCGACGATCAGCTAGCCGCGGGCGTTATTGATCAGAATCACGCCATCTTTCATCTTTGCAATCGTATCCTTATTGATCATGCCGGTATTCTCCGGGGTCAGGTTGCAGTGGAGCGTGATAACGTCCGCCTTTGCAAACAGCGTATCGAGGTCGACATACTCCGCAATCACGCGGCCTGTCTCGTTCGGATACAGATCGTACGCCAGCACGTTCATGCCAAGCGCCTTTGCGACGCGGCCTTCGGCCTGACCGATGCGGCCAAAACCAATGATGCCGATCGTTTTGCCCTCGAGCTCGATGAGCGGATAGTCCCAGTAGCACCAGTCGGCGTTATTGGCCCAGTTGCCCGCGTGGACAGACTCGCTGTGATGGCCGACGTGGTGGCAGATCTCGAGCAGCAGGGCAATCGAGAACTGGCTGACGGAGGCGGTGCCATAGGTCGGGACGTTGCAGACGGGAATCCCCTTTTCCTTCGCGTAATTGTAGTCGACAACGTTGTAGCCCGTGGCCAGAACCGCAATCAGTTTGATATTCGGGCACTTGTCAATTGTTTCCTTCGAGATGGGGGTCTTGTTCATGACCACGATCTCGGCGTCTCCAATGCGCTCGGCAATGAGGGGAGACTCCTGATAAGCCGTGCGGTCATAAACCGTAACTTCGCCCAGTGTTTCAAGCCCTTCCCAGCTCAGATCTCCGGGGTTTTCGGTGTAGCCGTCCAGAACAACAATTTTCATGGGAATACCTCCAGATTCAAAATAGTCGTTTTACATGTCATACAAGCAGCGTTTCCAACGCCTTTGTTCTTATCATACCTTGTTTCTCCAATCCTGTCAAACTGTTTTTAAAATAATCTGCAATCTTGACAAAGCGGTGGGATTGTCGTACACTATACTTGTAATACAAGATTGGGAGACAACCATGAACAAGTACGAAGAAATTGCGCGCTGCCTCAAAGATCGTATTCGGTCCGGCGCATATATCCCCGGCCAGAAGCTGCCCTCGGAGGCGGAGCTCTGCCGCGAGTTTTCCACAAGCCGCCTTTCCGTGCGCGGCGCGATTGGCCAGCTCTCGGCACAGGGGCTCATCCGGACGCATCAGGGCAAGGGCTCCTTTGTCTGTCCGGGCACGCCGTCAGGGGATACAGAGCTTTCCTTTCAGGGCGCTTCCATCAGCCGGACGGATTTTTTTGAGCTGCGCCGGATCCTGGAGACAGAGATCGCGGGTCTGGCCGCCCAGAGAGCCAGACAGGAGACGATCGACCATCTGCGCGAGCTCTCGTTTCAGATGCAGCGCGCCGAGCGGGAATCGGAGATGGCGGAGGCCGACGAGGCGTTTCATCTGCTTCTGGCCGAGGCCTCACAGAATGCCGCCATCCGGGCCGTTTTTCAGATGCTCCGGCCGTATATTCACACGATGATGGTGCAGAACGTCTCTGTATTGGGGGCGGACGGCTGCACGGCGCATCTTAAAATCGTCGCGGCGATCGAGGCGCGAAACTCCGAACTTGCCAAGACCCACATGGCAGAGCACCTCAACCGCTCCATGGAGCAGACGAATATGCTCAACTATGTGAAAAAGCTGGACGCACCGGCCGGCTGACCCGCTTGTTCCGGCGGCGCGCTATCAGAACCCCGGCAACACGGACGTTTCGCTCCGTATCGCGCATCAAAATTTTTGTTTTAAACCACGAAAAGCTGCATGTCCGCGCCTCATTTTGCCGGATATGCAGCTTTTTTCCAATCCCGCGCGCAGCCGCGCAGGCGCAAAATTCTGCATAATCTCCTGCGCACGGCAAACAATAGCCATGTAGTATTTAACAGACAAGGGAGATTTCGATATGAAAGCAACAGGAATCGTTCGCCGCATTGACGACCTCGGACGGGTCGTTATCCCCAAGGAAATCCGCCGCACCCTCCGTATCCGCGAGGGCGACCCGTTGCAGACAGCATTGACACCGTGGGAGCGGTTTTGTGCCGCAATGGACGATTTGGCCAAACGAAATGGGTGGAGTTAGTACATAACGCTGAAAACGAGAGTTGTGACCGTGGGTATCCGAGAAGGATGAATCATGGAAACGAATCGTCCGCATCCATTGCACGGCAATGGATGCGGACGATTTACTCTGTGCCCATGAGGCCAATAAGGGCGGGATTCAAACAGCGATAGGTACATATAACCACATGAATTTCCATCTCTCATCCTACTGCAACTTCAACCTTTTTCCCACTGAAAGCCACGCCGTATTTATAAATTGTCTTGACCCCGGCGGCAGTCAGTTCAGCATCGTATTTCTTCTCATTGATTTGCTGCAGTGCAGTTTCCGCCGGCTTCTGCGTATCTGCCGGGATCATCCAGCGGTTATGAGTTAGAGGCGCGTTTACAGGCAATTTTGAAAGGGCACACTTGGCTGTTCGCTGCTCACTGCCCAGTAATTGATGTCAAAGCAACTGGCCGGAACATTTGCTCCCGCTTGGAAGCACATGAAATCCTGAAATCTGAGTTGCGGCTATATTTGGGCTACACATCGGCTGAGGCGATTTATCGTTGGCCGAAGGGCAAAAACCTCCCCACGCTCCAGAACTTCTATGCAATTAGCCGGATTTTAGGCGTATCCATCAACGATTTGCTTGTAACGGTTCCGGCTTGACGTGTAATTTGTTTCACGGTGTTGCAGTTAGTTGTAAAAACACTGAAAAATTTGCGAAAAAGATAGAAATAAAAAAATAATTGCTTTCCAGCGTAACTCGCGGTACAATTAAACTGGAAATTGAATACCTGCACCAGGCAGCAGGCATGAAGGCAGCAAGACGTATCGCGCGTCTTGCTGCTTTTTTATCCGCATTTTGCGTCCATGAGGTCAGATTGGTATGAAAACAGGGGAAATGCGGAAATCATACCCATAAGGAGCGTGAGGCCATGGAAATGACCGTCAAAGATGAGCGGAAGCTGGTTGAGATTTGGCTGACGAATGCAGAAAAGTCAGACCCGGTTCTGCGCGCTGGCTTGCAGAACATCTATGACAAATTCAAAAAGAAAAAGTATCTGGTGGCAGTTTTCGAGTCTGGAAATTGCGACCTTTACGAGCAGACGCGGGATCTGCTGCTTTATAACCGACAGCGGTTGGCGGAGCAGGAGGTCCAGCGTGAAAAGGCGCAGCAGATGACCATGTAGCGCCGGATACATTGGGGGCGAAGAGAAATTTTCTCTTCGCCCCCGTTTTCTTTTTATGCACCTCCCGATATACAGCGCATTTTTGTCTTGCAATCTCTGTTTCGATGATGTACAATATTATCTACAAAATATAAAAATCAAATTAGATATTTGTGGTGGAAGTGTAGCTGATTGAGGAGGGCACGAATGAACGAACCGGCAAAAAACGAAATTCAGCTATTTGAAGACCAGAAGATCCGCGTGGCGTGGGATGCAGCGCGGGAGGAATGGTATTTTTCCATTGTGGATGTTGTCGGCGTCCTGACAGACAGCCCCGACTATAATACCGGGCGAAAATACTGGAACAAGCTGAAGCAGCGGCTGAAAGACGAGGGCAGCGAACTGGTGACGAATTGTCACCAGTTGAAAATGCGGGCGGCGGACGGTAAAAACCGCCTCACCGACGTTGCCGACACCGAGCAGCTTCTGCGCATCATCCAGTCCATTCCATCTAAGAAGGCCGAGCCATTCAAGACATGGCTGGCGATGGTCGGCCGGGAGCGCATTGAGGAGACCATCGACCCGGAGCAGGCGATCGACCGCGCGCTGGAAACCTATCTGAAAAAGGGTTACTCGGAAGATTGGGTACATCAGCGGCTGCTTGCCATCCGCATCCGAAACGAACTGACGGACGAGTGGAAAAAGCGCGGTGTGCAGAAAGGCAGGGAATACGCCATTCTGACAGACGAGATCACCCGCGCGTGGGCTGGCATGAACACGCGGCAGTATAAGAATCTCAAGGGGCTGAAAAAGGAAAATCTCCGCGATAATATGAGCGATCTGGAGTTGGTTCTGACGATGCTGGCCGAGGCATCCACCACCGATATTACGAAAGCCGAACAGCCGCAAGGCTTTGACGAAAACCAGAAGGTCGCCCGCCGCGGCGGCAATGTCGCGGGTGTGGCAAGAAAAGCGTTGGAAGCCGAAACCGGCAAAACCGTCGTTACCGCGCAGAACGCCGAGAGCTTCCGCCAACTCGTCACGGACATTGTCACAGACGCGGCACAGCTGCCGGAGGAGAACGCAAATGGGAAATGAGCCGAAAAGCAACTACCGAGGAATCCTCGGCAGCTGGCGGCAGACAGAACAATATCTCAAGGGTGAATGCAAATGATTGAACGCTTTGACATTGCGGGGTATGCCCGCATTTCGGTCGATGAAGAGCTTGACCGCGACAATGTGTCGATTGAAAACCAGAAGTCCATCATCGAAGATTTTGTAACAACGCACTTTCCGAACAGCACACTGACATTTTTTGAGGACCGCGACCGGTCGGGCTACACGTTCGAGCAGCGGGAGGGGTATCAGGAGATGCGCCGGGGGCTGATGAGCCACAAATACGACATTCTCATCGTCAAAGACTTCTCGCGCTTCTCCCGCCGCAACTCGCGCGGACTGGTAGAGCTGGAGGATCTGCGCGACGCGGGCGTGCGGATCATTTCGATCGGCGATAACATCGACTTCCCGAATGACGACGACTGGCTGAAGATCCAGTTTCAGTTTCTGATCAACGAAATGCCCGTCACGGACACGTCGAAAAAGGTGCGCAGCGTCGTAAAGCGGCGGCAGGAGGAGGGGCGCTGGCTCTGCGCCGCGCCGTATGGCTATATTCTGAACAAGCAGCAGATCTTTGAAGTCGTGCCGACGGAAGCTGAGGTCATTCGGACGATTTTCAAATTATATCTGGACGGCTGGGGCTACAAGAAAATTGCCAACTATCTGACAGACAACAACGTGCCCACGCCGCGGATGTCCGAGTGTGAGCGCCGCGCCGCCGCGGGAGAGCCTGTCCGCCGCAAGACGAAAGCGGCATGGGCGATTGTCACGGTGCAGGGGATTTTAGATAACGATTTTTATATCGGCACGCTGCGGCAAGGGAAGTTCACGCGCGTGAAAATCAACGGCACAGACCGAAAATTGGACGAGAGCGAGCACCGCATCTTTGAGCATCACCATCAGGAGATCATCGACTACCGCACGTTTGCGACCGTGCGCGCGCTGCGCGAGAGCCGTTCGACGAACAACTATCGCGGCGTGAAAGTCAATGACAACGTGTACTCCGGTTTGCTGGTTTGCGGCGACTGCGGCAGTCCGATGTTTGCCATGAGCCGGAGCGATCTGGCGCCCGCCTATACCTGCGGAACGTATCACAGGCGTGGTCTCAAGGGCTGCACGAGCCACCATATCCGCGTGGAAACGCTCGATGCGCTGGTCAAGGACTATGTGCGCAAGGTGCGCGACAATTCCAGCAGCATGCTTGAACGGCTGAACGCCGATTTAGAGAAGGAACAGGCCGACATTGCGGAAACGAAGCGTACGGAGGAAAACTTAGAGGCTTTGCTGCTTGACAAGCAGGAGGAGCTGAAGGCCACGAAGCGTCAGCGCATTCGGGACATCATGAAGCACCCGGAGCAGGAGGAACTCTTGGAGGAAACCTACGACGAGCTGGAAGCGGAGCTGACGCAGCGCATCGCGGGCATTCAGCACCAGATCGAATTTGCCAGCGACAAGCGCAACACCATCATCCGCATCAACCGCGTGGCGAAAACGGCAATGGATGTATTTCACGACATTCTGGAAAAGCCGGCGCTTGACCGCAATGACCTGAATTTAATGATCGAAAAGATCAAGGTCTACGAAGATCACATCGAGGTGCAGCTCAAGGCGGACATCGACAGCCTGCTCAAAACCGGTGCGCTTCCGGAGGACACCGGAAATTTTAAGTCAGACACGGAGAGTAACGAATTACCGCGGGTCGATGTGGGCATCGACCCCTACGAAACCGAAATCGTCCAGAGGGCCAAAAACCATGAGGACAAGGTTTTCCGTGTCAGTGTTATCAGCAGCGGCGACCCGTTGGAGATTTATACGGAGAAGGACGGCGAGGTCATTTTTAAAAAGTACTCCCCGATGGGTGATCTGACGGACTTCGCCGCGCAGATCTGCGAGTCCATCGGCAAGAACACCGGCCACATCGCCGCCGTATCTGACCGGGACGCTGTCATTGCGGCCTACGGCGTGCAGCGGCGCGAGCTCATGGACAAGCACTGCTCGCAGGAGCTCGAGCAGCTTATGGAGGCCCGAAAAATCTATCGCTATCAGCCGGGGCAGGCAAAAATTTACCCCTCCGATGCGTCGGAGCGGTACTATCTTGGTGTGAGCGCGCCGATTTTATCCGAGGGCGACCTGATGGGCTGCGTGATGCTGCTTCTCGAGGAGCAGGACGCGCCGCTTGGGGAAGCCGAGCAGAAGCTCGTGCAGACCGTCGCAGGCTTTTTGGGCCGGCAGATGGAGAATTAAACACGCATCCGGGACGTCCGTAGGGGGTGATGTGGGCATCGCCCCCTACGCGCTGGTTTTCGGATATCCCGTATACGCGCGGAAAACCGCAAAATCCCGGAAGTGCGGCTTTTTTCGTGCGTTCTATTGATATTCTGCGTCATTTGGACTAAAATAGTCGCAGAAGGTTCAAAATACGTCGGGAGGCGGAGAGAAAATGGACTATGTGACAGAAGCGAAGGCGCTCGGGTTTACGGACGCGGCGTTCATGCCGGTACGGGAGCTCGTGATCGTGCCGGAATACCGCGTGTTCTGCGAAGAAAATCTCTGTGGGAATTATAACGTTCTGCCTGCCTGTCCGCCTGCGAGCGGGACAGTCGAGGAAATGACGGCGCGCGTGCGGCAGTATGAGACGGCGCTCGTTCTCATGGTCGAGCATACGCCGAAGGACTATACCGATCGTCAGGAGCAGAAGGCGGCCAAGCGGCACCAGAACGAGCTGACCGAGCAGCTGATAAACCGCATGCACGAAAACGGCACAACGGATACGCTCATGATGGGTGCGGGCCCCTGGAAAACGGCCTCGTGCATGTCGGCCTACTGCGTAAACGCGCAGAAGATGGCGGACTTTGTGGGCATGAAGTGCTGGGATAACGACGGGAAAATCCGCTATTTCTCGCTGATTCTGTTCTGAACGCTTGATTTGCAGGCCGCTTTGCGGTAGAATCAGAAAGAATACGGCGCAGAATCTGCGCAGACAAAAGCAGGAAAGGAATCAAGATGGACTTAAAGGATATCGAATTGCAGATCTGCCCGCACTGCGGCGGAGACGGCATTCTGGAGGATGAAAACGGCTGGTGCTGCTATGTGACGTGCATGGACTGCGGCGCGCACACCGCGCAGGTCGATTACCATACGCCGGACGAGCGGCTGGACGCAGCCAAACGCGCGGCCACGCTCTGGAACATCGGCAAGGTTGTTTCGAGCCATCCGGGCGAATAAGAAACCCAATACGTACACAAATCCCGTCAACGAAGTCTTTTCGCTGACGGGATTCCTTTTTCTATTAACCGGCCGCGCTCTGGGAATTGCCCTCGAAGGTCTCGACGCGGCGGATCTTGCCGCCAATGGCAGAGAACTTGCCGATGATATCCTCGTAGCCGCGCTCAATATAGTGCGCGTCCTCGATCGTTGTCGTACCTTCAGCGCAAAGAGCCGCGATCACCATCGCCGCGCCCGCACGAAGGTCGCACGCACGCACCTCGCAGCCGTGCAGCTGCGTCACGCCGTCAATGACCGCCGTCTTACTTTCCACCTGAATGCTCGCACCCATGCGGTTGAGCTCGGCGGTGTAGCGGAAGCGGTTATCGTAAATGCCCTCGGTCACAAGGCTTGTCCCCTCGGCCAGCGCCATACACACGGCGATCTGCGGCTGCATGTCGGTCGGAAAGCCCGGATACGGCATGGTCTTCACATTCGAGCGGCGAAGACGATGGTCGGCTTCGACGCGGATTGCGTCGTCATACTCCGTAACCTTTGCACCCATCTCGCGCAGCTTCGCGGTGATGCAGTCGAGGTGCTTCGGAATGACGTTATCGACCGTCACATCGCCGCCCACGGCAGCCGCCGCAGCCATATAGGTTCCGGCCTCGATCTGGTCGGGAATGATCGTGTAATTGCCGCCCTTCAGCTGGCCAACGCCGCGAACCTTAATGACATCGGTTCCCGCGCCGGATACCTTCGCGCCCATAGCGTTCAGGAAGTTCGCAAGGTCAACGATATGCGGCTCCTTCGCGCAGTTTTCGATGATCGTCATGCCGCTGCAAAGAACGGCAGCCAGCAGAATGTTCATCGTCGCGCCGACGGAAACAATGTCAAGGTACACATGGCCGCCCTGGAGGCCGCCATCGGGCGCATCTGCGCAGACATAGCCGCCCAGCTGCTCGACGCTCGCGCCCATCGCCTCAAAGCCCTTGATGTGCTGGTCGATGGGACGCACGCCGAAATTGCAGCCGCCGGGCATGGCGACGCGCGCGTGGCCAAAGCGTCCGAGCTCTGCGCCGATGAGATAGTAGGAAGCGCGGATGCGGCGCACAAGATCGATGGGTGCCGTAGCGTTGCGCACGTGCGAGCAGTCGATCTCGAGCGTGTTCCGGCCGAAGCGGCGGATGTTCGCGCCCATATTTCTTAAAATTTCAAGCAGCAGCCGGACGTCTGAGATATCCGGAACATTTTCAATGCGGCAAACGCCGTCGACCAGCAAGCTCGCGGGCAGAATCGCGACCGCCGCGTTCTTTGCACCCGAAATATTGACATGACCAGACAGGCGGGTTCCGCCATGCACGATATATTTAATCAAAGTTCAAATCCCTCGATCAGAAGTATTTCCTGAAAGCTCAGAAGTTACGATGCCAATTCATCCATTTGCATGGAAATTTTACTTGCGCACCCCATAAGAATACCACAGGCGCGCGGCAATGTAAAGGAAAAATGACAATCCGGGAACAAAATTCTTCATAAATTTTTAAGAATTTCGACACGGACGTTCGCGCCCTTACGACACCAGCTGACGTACCTCGCGCGTAATACCGCTGACATGGAACGTGCCCGCGTCCGTTTCGATCCGCCAGACCGGCACAAAGCGCATCGCGCTCGAGGCCGTTTCCGAGTGAACGTACCCCTGCTCACAGGAGAGAATTTCGCTTCCCACCCAGCCGAGGCTGTCGCGGCTCGAAAGCAGGCACACCAGAGCGTCCGCGCAGGAGATGCACGCGCTTTCCGATACGCGCACTGTCTCGCCCGTCGGGTAAAACGTCCCATCGACGCGGGAAAGGGCGCTGTTGCGGTAGGTGAACGTGAGCGCGCTTTCAAAAACAGGCACGCCGCAGAGGCTCTGCACCGCCGTCACGCTGTAGACCCCGGCGGATTCGCGCAGCGGCTCTGAAACGGACGCAACGGCAAAATCCATCGAGCGAAGATAGCGCTTCGTCGCGCGCGCCAGATCGTGCGCCTGCGTTGCGCCGGTCAGCCTTGCGGTCAGCTCCCCGGCGCGGCTGAGCTGCATCGAGCCGAGCTCGGAGGTGCAATTTGCAAGCATCCGGGCGGCCGTTTCCCCGGCGGTATATTTGCTGCCGAGAAGCGCCTGCGCGGCGTTGGACGCGTCCGGATTTTCAATCTCGATGGCATAGAGCGTCTGGCTGCTTGGAAGGCCCGACGCGTCCAGCGTCAGACCGTAGGAGGAATAGAGCGCCTCGAGCTTTTCGTGGACGTTTCGCTCCGCGCCCGTTCTGGCCGCCTGCGTCGGCACAACTGCGGGCAAAAGCCCCAGAACGCCGAGCAGCAAAATGAGCAGAATCAGATTTTTGATCTTGGAAGCAGACATACCGGCACCTCCCTACGACCGCCATCCGGCCGTCACGCCGGAGGAGGTATCGCTGTAGATGAGCCCCAGCTCACTGCCGTCCGGCAAAATCGCCGCCGCCTGCGCGGGCGGGAGAACGGAGACGGTCTGGGTCGTGAGCGTATACGTGCGCAGAAGGAGCCTCACCTGCACGATGGACGCGCCCGAGAAGCGGATTTCCGCGCCGTGGCCGCCAGAGGGGTAGACGGGAATACCGTTTAAATAGTAGTCGAACGTGCAGACCGTTTCCGAACCATCCTTTTGAAGCCCGGTCAGATACAGCCGCGCGTCGCCGGAAGCGCCTGCCGTCATTGTGGAAAGAAGGCTTCTCGCGCACTCAACGAGGTCTGCTTCCTCACCCGACGCGGCGCGAAAGCGCGTGACCTGCCCATCGGCGCGGAGCGTGAGCTCGCTTGCGGCGGAGATGGAAAGGGCGTAGCCGGTTTCCGTATAGGTTGTGTTGCCCGCGTCATCGGTGTAGCGCGCGTCGCCGTAGGGGTTGAAGCCAAGGCTCGAGGCAAGCGCGTCCGAAAAGCGCGCGTCGCAGGGATTTGCCGCTGAGGCCTCGTGAATGGCGGGCGTCTGCCCGGGAAGCAGGCTCAAGGGCGCGAGCGTGTCAAAGCGGGACTGCGCGTCTTCAAAGGCGAAGAAGCTTCCGTCCGGCGTGCAGCTTTGCAGCAGCTGCTCGAGGCTTTCTGCGCGCATCTGCGTCTGGCAGGAGAAAAGCTCCTCGCCGACAAGATAGAGCGTCACATACACGCCGTCCCCGGCCAGAATGAACCAGCGGCTCTGCGTGTCCAGATCGGTGTCCACATGCAGCCACGAGGCCGCGAGCTTCGATGAAATTTCGCTCGGATAGCAGAACGCGACCGAGGTTTTCCCGAGCGCCTCCTGCACGCGAAGCGCGCTTGTCCGTTCCGTCTCCTGCGCGGTCTCCAGTGCCTGCCCGAGTGCTGCGCCGAACTGCTCAAACGACGCGTCCAGTGTGGAGAACGAATACTGAAAGCTCGTCCGCCCGGCGGGGTTTCGCACAGAGATAGCTACCGGCTGGGCAGCGCCCGTGACGCTTCCTGCGTCCGCCATCGGCGTGTCGGTCAGATCGCCCTGCGAAATGCCCATCAGCGAGGCAAACGGACGCACAAGAGCCGCCAGCCACGGCGTATCGGTCACCGTCTTGACCGGCAGCGCCAGCACCGTCAGCGCCAGCAAAATGACCTCCAGCAGCGCAATGAGCACGTTCTTTGCGCGCTCGACCCAGCGATTTTTGTGCATGGTTTGCCTCCTTTCAGACTTTTTCGGATGTATAAAATACAGGGAACGTATCAGTTGCGTTCGTAGGGGTCGATGCCCACATCGGCCCGGCGGTACGCACCGTTTTTACGGAAATCTTCGGTGAAAACAATGGCTTCCAATGGGTCAATGTGGGCATCGACCCCGCAAAG
>OGLH01000355.1_pt1 | contig 16210 bp, 18 predicted proteins | sample 1572791 | NCBI WGS metagenome assembly OGLH01 (sample SAMEA2581913, study PRJEB24529) | metagenome | biome: Human gut stool | place: China | collected 2011
GTGAAAGCAGAGGCCGGACACCGCAAAGCGTCCGGCCTCTGCCTACGGTCAAAGGATAGATCTGATGTCGTGCGGAGCGCCTCCGCCGAAAGCTTTCACAGCCGGAACTTACTTCATGTAGCCTGCTTCCTTGTAGTACTTCTCAGCACCGGGATGCATGGTGACGGTAGCACCAGCGGAGGCAGCCTCGGGATCGAGGAAGCCGAACTTGGCGTGGCCTTCGGTCAGAGCGTCCTTGTTGTCGAACATGGCCTTGACGAACTCATAAACGACATCCTCGCTCAGCTCTTCGGAGGCAACGAGAGTAGCCTGGATAGCGACGCAGGTGACGTCGGCATCCTGACCGGTGTAGGTGCCGGCAGCCAGATCGTCACGGATCAGGAACGGATATGCCTCCTGGATGGCGGCGAGCTCATCGTCGCTCAGGGAGACGAGGTTGAGGGTGTTGGTGGTGGCATAGTCGACGATAGCGGTCGTGGGAGCACCGGCGACAGTGAAGGCGGCGTCGATCTTGCCGTCCTTGAGCTGGTCAACGCCATCCTGGAAGGAGCCGTTCACCGCTTTGACGTCGTCCTTGGTCAGACCCGCAGCGCCGAGCACCTGCCAGGCGTTGATCTCGGTACCGGAACCAACGTCACCGACGCAGACGGTCTTGCCCTTGAGGTCGGCAACGGAGTTGATGCCGGGCTTGGCAAGGATCTGAACGGTCTCGTTGTAGATACCGGCGACCCAAAGAGCGTTGGTCTCGGGAGCGCCGTCGAAGGAGTTGGTGCCCTCGTGCGCGTAGTTGATAACGTCGGACTGGAGAATGGCCATCTGAGCATCTCCGTCGGTGATCATGTTGACGTTCGCGACGGAAGCGCCGGTGGACTCAACAGAGAGCTTGGAAAGGGTCAGCTTGGAGTCGAGGACGGTCTTGAGAACGCCGCCGACAGCATAGTAGGTACCGGAGGTACCGCCGGTCGCCAGAGTGATCGCGACGGGGGAATCGGAGCTGGGGTCGCCGTCGTTGTTCTGGCTGTCGTCCGTCTTCTCATCGCCGCAGGCGACCAGCGCGAAGACCATCGCGAGAGAGAGGATCAGAGCTAAAAACTTTTTCATACGCAATCTCCTTTTTGTTTTACCGTTTCGGCAACGTTACCGCCGGTCGGGGACATTCTGCACAACGTTGTCCAATGTTGTGCATGAGCGTCGGCCGGCGCTTCTTCGTTTTGCAAAACGGCCAATGTACCTCTTTGAGGCATAGCCATTATAACTTATTGCAAGTTTTATTGCAAGATACTTTTGCACTTTTGGCTATTCGCACAAAATTAAGGCGGAATCCATTTTTCTTAGCCCTTTCTTTTTCCGCTCGTTCCGTTATTTCACACAAATTTTTTGGCGACGACAAATTTTTACTTTTTCTTCATATGTAAATTTTTCATGCACCTTATTCGAATTTATGCAAGTTTTCCTTCATCGTCTGTCATTTTGGCTAAATCCAAGGCGAAAAAACAGTCACTCTGACGAGTGACTGTTTTTCCAAAAAGATCGGTTTACTTCTGCTCCTTGTTGTCCACAACGCGCTTGAGCAGGGCGGAGAACTCGTCCACGCTCATCGCGCCGAGATCGCCGTCCGCGCGGTGGCGCGGGGAGACGGTACCGTTCTCCATGTCGCGGTCGCCGACGATGACCATGTAGGGCACCTTCTCGGTCTGCGCGTCGCGGATCTTGCGGCCGATCTTTTCGTTGCGGTAATCGACCTCGACGCGGAAGCCCATGTCTTCGAGCTTCTTGGCCTGCTCGGCGCAGTAGTCGGCGGCGCGATCGGTGACGGGCAGGAAGCGCACCTGCTCGGGCGCCATCCACGTCGGCAGCGCGCCGGCATACTCCTCGATGAGGTAGGCGAGCGTGCGCTCGTAGCAGCCGAGAGAAGTGCGGTGGATGATGTACGGCAGCTTCTTCTCGCCGTTTTCGTCGATGTAGTACATGCCGAAGCGCTCGGCGAGCAACATGTCGATCTGGATGGTGACGAGGGTGTCTTCCTTGCCGTAGACGTTCTTATACTGGATGTCGAGCTTCGGGCCGTAGAATGCGGCCTCGTCGATGCCGACGGTGTAGTCGACGTCGAGGTCCTTGAGGATGCGCTCCATCACGCTCTGGGCGTGATCCCACTGCTCCTTCGTGCCCTCGTACTTGTTGTTCGGGTTCGCGGGATCCCACTGGGAGAAGCGGAACGTGCACTTGTCAAGAAGGCCGACGGTGCCGAGGCAGTACTTGGCAAGGTCGAGGCAGCCCTTGAACTCCTCTTCGAGCTGGTCGGGACGCAGGACGAGGTGGCCTTCGGAGATCGTGAACTGACGCACGCGGATGAGGCCGTGCATCTCGCCGGAATCCTCGTTGCGGAACAGCGTCGAGGTCTCGCCCAGGCGCATCGGCAGGTCGCGGTAGGAGCGCTGGCGGTTCAGGTAGACCTGATACTGGAACGGGCAGGTCATCGGGCGCAGGGCGAAGCACTCCTTCGTCTCGTCATACGGGTCGCCGAGGATGAACATGCCGTCGAGATAGTGATCCCAGTGGCCGGAGATCTTGTAAAGGTCGCGCTTGGCCATCAGCGGGGTCTTGGTGAGAAGATAGCCGCGCTTCTGCTCGGTATCCTCGACCCAGCGCTGGAGCACCTGCACGACGCGCGCGCCCTTAGGCAGCAGCACCGGAAGACCCTGACCGATGCAGTCGACGGTGGTGAAATATTCGAGCTCGCGGCCGAGCTTGTTGTGGTCGCGCTTGACGGCCTCCTCGCGCTCTTTGAGGTAGGCGTCCAGCTCTTCCTTCTTCGGGAAGGCGACGCCGTAGATGCGCTGGAGCGTTTCACGCTTGCTGTCGCCGCGCCAGTAGGCGGCGTTGCAGGCGGTCAGCTTGATGGCGTTGCCCTTGATGCGGCCGGTGGAATCGAGGTGCGGGCCGGCGCAGAGGTCGGTGAACTCGCCCTGCTTATAGAAGCTGATGTGCGCGTCGGCCGGCAGGTCGTTGATGAGCTCGACCTTGAACGGCTCGTCCTTCTCCTCCATGAACTTGATGGCTTCCTCGCGCGGCAGCTCAAAGCGCTCGAGCTTGAGCTTTTCCTTGCAGATCTTGCGCATCTCCGCCTCGATCTGCTCCAGATGCTCCGGCGTAAAGGCGAAGGGAGCGAGCAGATCGTAGTAGAAGCCGGTCTCGATGCTGGGGCCGATGGCGAGCTTCACCTCGGGCCACAGGCGCTTGACCGCCTGCGCCAGCACATGGGAGCAGGTGTGCCAATAGGTCTTGCGGTACTCGGGATTTTCAAAGCTGTACTGGTTTTCTTCGTTGATCTTGACTTCTTCGGACATTTCAGTTACCTCCATTTGACTCTGAGGGTGCAAAAATGCTTCACCCCCGACGGTATCAGGGGTGAAGCATTGCTATACTCCACGGTTCCACCCTGCTTGCGCGTTTGCGCCGCTTGTGTCCGCTGTAACGGGCGAACCCGTCCCGCTCGTCGCGGGCTGCTCGGGAGTGGTACGGCCGCCGCTCACGCAGGACGCTTGCACCGAAATGCGTCCCTCTCTGTGCGGTGCTCTGCGGTTTCTTCTCCGTCGATGCCAGTTTGATGGATAGCAGTATACGCCGTCGCTGCGGATTTGTCAAGGGGCAGGCTCAGAACTCGGGCGGCTGATTTTTGCGCGGCTTGTCGTCGTCCCTGCCGCCGAAAAGGCCGGAGAAAAATCCACCGCGCGGCGTACTCTCCTGCTCACGCTCCGTCTCCTTCGCGCGGCGGCGCTGCTCCGCCGCCTTCCATTCGGCGCGGGAGTCCAGCACCTCGCGCGCCGCGTCCCGCAGCAGCGCGGGCGCATCCGGCGATTCCAGCAGCGCGCTGAGCTCCTCGTCGGTCCTGCCGCCGCACTCGGCGCGGTAGCGGTCCTTCCGGTCCTTCTCCCGCATAAAGAACGCGATCCGACCGCACCACGGACAGACCCACAGCTCCACGTCCATATAATCCTTCAGGAGACTTTCGCCGTGCAGCTCCAGCACCTGGTAACCTCGGCTTTCCAGCTCGTGTCCGCAAACGCACTTCTTTTCGCTCATGGTGTTCCTCCCCTTTCCGGTGTTGAGAAAAAGAGCCGGTCGAAACCGGCTCTTTTCTGTTATATTTTGTCGAAAAATTACTTACTGTAATCATAGAAGCCCTTGCCGGACTTCTTGCCGAGCTGGCCGCCGCGGACCATTTTCTTGAGCAGCAGGGCGGGGCGGTACTTGGGATCGCCGGTCTCCTCAAGCAGCACGTTCATGATGGCGAGGCAGACGTCCAGACCGATGAAGTCGCCGAGGGCGAGGGGGCCCATGGGATGGTTCGCGCCGAGCATCATGGCCTTGTCGATGTCCTCGACGGAGGCGACGCCGGTCTCAACGAGGCCGATGGCTTCGTTGATCATGGGGATGAGGATCTTGTTGACGACGAAGCCGGGAGCCTCGGCGACCTCGACCGGCTGCTTGCCGATCTCCTCGGAGAGCTTGTAGATGAAATCGAAGGTCTCCTGCGTGGTGTTCGCGCCGCGGATGACCTCAACGAGCTTCATGCTGGGAACGGGATTGAAGAAGTGCATACCGATGACGGGGTGCTTGAGGCCAAGGCCCATCTCGGTGACGGACAGAGAGGAGGTGTTGGTGGCAAAGATGGTGGATTCCTTGCACAGCTCATCCAACTCGCTGAGCATGGCGCGCTTGTACGCCATCTCTTCCTTGGCGCACTCAATGACGAGGTCGGCATCGGCGGCGGCGGACTTCTCCTCCACGAAGATATTCGCCATCAGGGCATCCTTGGCCTCCTGAGTCATCTTGCCCTTCTCGACGCGCTTCTGCAGGGAAGCGTCGAGCTTGTCCTTGTGGCGCTGCGCGGAAGCGACGCTGGACGCGTACATCAGAGTGGTGTGGCCGTGTGCCGCGAAGACCTGCGCGATGCCGCTGCCCATGGTGCCGGCGCCGAAAACTGCAACTTTCATTTTTGTGTTCCTCCTATGAATTGAAATTTATGAATTGTCAAGTAACGCTTACTTGTTGGTGAACGGTTCGTGCTTGCGCTTTTCGAGGAAGGCGCCCATGCCCTCCTGCTGGTCGGCGGTCTCGAAGCAGGAGCCGAAGGCCTTCTCCTCGACCACCACGGCCTCGTCCATCGGGAGGTCAAGCCCCTCGTTGATGGCCTTCTTCGCCGCGCGCACCGCGATGGGCGCGTTCGCCGCGATCTGAGAGGCGAGCTTCTCCGCCGCAGTGTAAAGCTCCGCGAGCGGATAAACGGCGTTGACCAGACCGATGCGCAGGGCCTCGTCCGCCTTGATGTTGCGGGCAGTGTAGACCATCTGCTTGGCCATGCCGGGACCGACCAGACGCGCGAGGCGCTGGGTGCCGCCGAAGCCGGGAGTGATGCCGAGACCCGTCTCGGGCTGACCGAACACGGCGGTATCGGAGCAGATGCGGAAATCACAGCTCATGGCGAGCTCACAGCCGCCGCCGAGTGCGTAGCCGCCGACCGCCGCGATGGTGGGAATGGGCAGGGTCTCGAGCTTGCGCATCACGTCGTTGCCCTGCTTGCCGAAGCTCTCGCCCCCGGCCTTGGTGAGCCCCTTCATCTGCGCAATGTCCGCGCCGGCGACGAAGGACTTCTCCCCCGCGCCGCGCACGATCAGGCAGAGGACGGCGTCGAGGTCAATGGCGTCGAGCGCCGCGTCAAGATCGGCGAGCACCTGCGAGTTGAGCGCGTTGAGCGCCTCGGGACGGTTGATGATGAGATACGCGACCGCGCCCTGCGGTTCATAGGTCACGAAAGACATGGTATGCCCTCCTTGTTTTCTCTTAATGGGGCTATTATATGCAATTCCCCCGCGTTTTGCAAGAGGAATATCATTTCATTTGAAATTATTTCCAGTTTGGTCACATTTTTTGCAAGAATTGATTCATTTCTGACGATGTAACGCAGTTCCTGCGGCAAATTCCTCCTTGCTGACGGAAAGACTTCATTTTTCTCTTGTGTTATCGCCGCGTTTCCGCTATGATAGGCAGGAAATGAACGCAAAAAGCGAGGTATTTCCCCATGCGAATGAGAAAGAAAAAGAACCTGCTGCCGCGCATGGAGCGCTGCGCGGCGCTGCAGATCAAGGACCCCATCGCGCACCGCGGCCATTGGCGCGAGCTGATGCCGGAGGCCCGCGAGCTGCGTGTGGAGCTGGGCTGCGGCAAGGGACGCTTCACCGTGGGCACCGCCGCCGCGGAGCCCGACGTGCTGTTCGTGGCGGTGGAGATGGTGCCCGACGCGATGGTGGTCGCCATGGAGCGCTGCGCCGCCGAGGGGCTTCGGAACGTCCGCTTCATCGACGCGAACGCGAACATCCTGCCCGAGTTTTTCGCCCCGGGCGAGGTCGACCGCATCTACATCAACTTCTGCGACCCGTGGCCGACGAAGCGCCACGCCAAGCGCCGCCTGACGCACGGCAATTTCCTCAAGCTCTACCGCAAGGTGCTCAAGGACGGCGGGCAGATCCATTTCAAGACGGACAACGCCCCGCTTTTCGCCTGGTCGGTGGAGGAGATCCCGCAGTTCGGCTTTACGCTCTCCGAGGTCACGGACGATCTGCACGCGAACGGCGCCGTCGGCGTGATGACCGACTACGAGGCGAAATTCCACGAGCTGGGCACGCCCATCCACCGTCTGGTCGCCACGATGACGCCGTGGGAGGAGCCGGAGGAAGAATAACGGCCGCGCAACGCGCGGCAACGAACAAAGGGGGTATTCTCTACCGTAGAGAATACCCCCTTTAGAACCCCCAAGAGAGCGCAAGGGGCAAGCCCCTTGACCCCACATTGTCAACCCCTGCGGAAATGATACTGCACGCGCTGTGCAAAAGAGTGCGTGCAATTTCTTATTGCGGCTTTCGATTTGATCTGCTCCTTGCGGCCGCTGCCGCTCTGCGGTGAGGTCTGAAGGCATCAGCCTTCGGCGACACCGCTTTTTTGCGCGAAAAAGCGGTGAGAAAACGCGCGAGGGGGCGCACCCCCTCAACCCCGCCATCGGAAGCCTGACAATAGGCCGACTGCACGCGCTGTGCAAAGGAGTGCGTGTAGCTTCTTGTTGCGGCTTTCGATTTGATCTGCTCCTTGCGGCCGCTGCCGCTCTGCGGTGAAGTTACGGGGAGTTATTTTGCGGCGGCTTCTAAAGCGGTCAGAACTTCTTCGCGCATTTTCTCAAGCTCACCCTGCTCGAGATGGACGAGCGCAGCCGCCGCGCCCGATGCCAGCGTGATGATCTTCGTCCGATATGGCGAGTGGGCGAAGTTACGTCCCCGCATGGCTTCCTTGGCCGCAGCCAGTGTATCCGCCAGGACCCGCGATAGAAATGCAGGGTCTTTTGTTCCCGCATTTCGGGAGAGAAACAGCAGCTTGCTGTGCATTTTCAGAAAATAAAGCTGATAGATCCCCATACTTTTCACCTCAACATCATTTTATGCGTTTTTCGCATGAAATGCAATATGCAATAACCGCATTTTTATAATGTCGTTGAGGTGATTTCATGTATCGGCGACTGCGTGATATGCGTGAGGATGCGGACAAAACGCAAGCGGAGCTTGCCGCTGTACTGAATGTCGGGCAGACGACCTATTCGCGCTATGAAAACGGTGTGCTCGACATTCCCAGCATAGCCTTGATTGCGCTTGCCCGTTATTATCAGGTCAGCACGGATTATCTGCTCGGTCTGACCGATGAGTGCAAGCCTTATCCCCCGGCAAGAAAATGACCGAAACCCCGCCGCAGAGCGGCAGCGGCCGCAAGGAGCAGCCCAAATCGAAAGCCGCGCCAAGCATTGCAGGCAGTATTTTGCACAGCGCGTGCAGTCGGCCTATTGTCAGGCTTTCTATGGCAGGGTTGAGGGGCCGCGGCCCCTCATGTGTTTTCCGACCGCTTTTGCACATACAAAAGCGGTCCCTGCGGAGCACAGGCGTGCTCTGCCCCGCGCTGCTCAGCGAAAAGAGGGGGTATTCTCCGTCGTAGAGAATGGCCCCCCTTTGTCATAAAAAAGAGACGCCTTACAGCGTCTCTTTTCGTTTGCACTTTTTATGCGTTCTTCGCGAGGTCGCAAAGAGCGGTGAACGCGACGGCGTCGTTGATCGCCATCTCGCTGAGCATCTTGCGGTTGATCTCGATGCCCTTGACCTTCAGACCGTGCATGAAGGTGGAGTAGTTCATGCCGTTCATCTTGCAGGCGGCGGAGATGCGGGTGATCCACAGGCTGCGGAAATCTCTCTTCTTGAGCTTGCGGCCGGTGTAAGCGTAGGTCAGGGACTTCATCACGGCCTGGTTGGCCATCTTGAAGTGGCGGGATTTGTTGCCCCAGTAGCCCTTCGCGAGCTTCAGAGTCTTGTTTCTTCTTTTGCGCGTCATCATCGCGCCCTTAACACGTGCCATATCAGTAAGCCTCCTTAAAGCGTATCGTAATTATCTTATTTGTAGGGGATCATCTTGCGGATGGTGCCGGCAACGGTAGCGTCGGCATAGCCGCCCGCACGCAGGTGACGGGTACGCTTGGTGGGCTTCTTGGTCAGGATGTGGCTCTTGAAGGCCTTGGCCATCTTGACCTTGCCGGTCTTGGTCAGGTTGAATCTTTTCTTGGAACCGCTGTGGGTCTTCAGCTTGGGCATGGTAGTTTCTCCTTTTCGTATATTGTGTTACTTCCCGGCCTTGGGGGAAAGGAATATGGACATACTGCGTCCTTCCAGCTTGGGCTCTTTATCCAATGTCGCCACCTCGGCACACTGCTCGGCGAAGCGCACCAACAGGTCTTTGCCGATGTCGGTATGCGCCATCTCGCGGCCGCGGAAGCGGACCGAGACCTTGACGCGGTTGCCGTCGGCAAGGAACTTCTGGGCATTCTTGAGCTTTGTGTTGAAATCGCCGACATCGATGCCGGGCGACATACGGATCTCTTTGATCTCGACCACGTGCTGGTTCTTCTTCGCTTCCTTTTCGCGCTTGCCCTGTTCAAAGCGGAACTTGCCGTAGTCCATGAGCTTGCACACGGGGGGCGTAGCCTGCGGGGAGATCTTGACGAGGTCAAGCCCCTGCTCATCGGCGATCCGCTGCGCCTGGGCGGCAGACATGATGCCGAGCTGCTCACCGGTGGAACCGATCAGACGGATCTCGCTGTCTCGAATGTCCTCATTGAGCTGATGCACATCCTTGCTAATACCGAAGCACCTCCATTAAATGATTTGATCAAACAAAAACGAGCGCAGCCATGCCGCACCCGTACAACAAACGCAAAGCGCCCACGCGCTTTTTCGATCATTGACCTTCTCGCTTTCGCTAAAGGTGAGAACGGATGCTGCCGTTCTTCTTTGTTTTGCGTAGGTATGATACCACCTCCGCTGCCGTTTGTCAACGATAATTTGCGGAAAAATGCCGTGAAGAAGAAATTTTTCCATTTTTCGGCCGCGCTGCGGATTTTTGCGCGCCGTGTATAGTTTTTCCGCCGCGCGGAAAAACTATCTGCCGTAGCAGAACAAAGGAAAGGAGGCGGGCACATGAAGGAGAAGAACCAGAACAAGGAGCAGAACACCAATCAGAACCAGGAGCAGAACCAGAACACCAACCAGCGCTGAGCTTGCATAAGAATGGGAAGGGGACGGCACGAGGCCGTCCCCTTCCCGCGTTTCTTCCCGCAAATCTTTTCTTGTATTTTCCGGCGAGGTTTTATATAATAGGTGCGTTATCATTCAGGAAAGGAAGCGGCGCATGACAGACGCGATCGTGCAATGGCTGCTCTCGGCGGGTGAGGGAAAATTCCTTGCGACCGTGCTCATTTCGATGCTGCCGGTCATCGAGCTGCGCGGCGGGCTGCCCGCCGGCGTGGCAATGGGGCTTCCGCTCCGCGAAGCCTTTTTCGCGGCGCTGCTCGGCAATCTGCTTCCCGTTCCGTTTATCATCCTTTTCGCGCGCAGGGGCTTTGCGTGGGTCCGCGCCCATATCCCGCGCCTCGGGCGCTGGGTCGACCGGATCGAGCAGAAGGCCTGGAGCAAGAGCGATAAGGTCGTGCGCTATCAGGCGTGGGGGCTGCTGCTCTTTGTCGCCGTGCCGCTGCCCGGCACGGGCGCGTGGACCGGCGCGCTGATCGCGGCGCTGCTCGATCTGCGGCTCAAGCTCGCCGTGCCCGCCATCACCGTCGGCGTGTTCCTTGCGGGCATCATCATTTCACTTCTCACCTACGGAGCTGCTGCGCTGCTATGAAAATTCTCGTTTTTTCCGACTCCCACGGCAATGAGGACAATATGATCCGCGCCGTGGAGCGGGAGCGTCCCTCCACGCTCGACGCCATCGTACACCTCGGCGACGGCTGGCGCGACGCGGAGGCGCTGCACCGCCTGTACCCCCGCATCCCGCTCGAGCAGGTGCCGGGCAACTGCGACCTCGGCCGCTTTGAGGAGCGCGAGCGCGTCGTCTTTTTCGGCGACTGCCGCGTGCTGCTCTGCCACGGGCATACGCTGGGCGTGAAGTCCTCGCTGCTGCGCGCGTCCTACGAGGCGCGAGAGCGCGGCGCGCAGGCGCTGCTCTACGGGCACACGCACATCCCGCACATCGACTACCACGATGGGCTGTGGCTCGTCAATCCCGGCAGCATCGGCGACCATCGCCGCCCGTCCTACGGGGTGCTGACGGTCGAGGGGGACAAGCTCTCCCCCGCAAATTTTACTTTGGAATAAAAATAAATTAGGAGATGACCTTACCATGCCCTCCGAACCCTTGATCGCGCTTGCGCTGAGCCTGCTCATCAGTCTTGCTCCCTTTCTGCCGGCGGCGGAAAAATCCGCGCCCGAGGAGGAGCCCGCCCCCGCCGTCGAGGAGCAGCCCGCCCTCAGCGCGGAGCAGCTTGCCGCGCTCGCGCAGACGCCCGCCTCGTGGTTCGACGAGCCGGCCCTGCTGGACGCGCTGTCGAAGCTGCCGCACTACGACGAGACCCGCGCGCAGCGTTACCTTGCCTACCGCACCGGCGGCGCCTGGACGCTCGAGCAGGTGCTGCGCATCGTGAACACGGACAACGATCTGCCGCGCTTTACCGCCGCGGTGGATGCGGACCCGGACGACGGCGATCTCATTCTGGTCAACAAATATAGCCGTCTCGCGAGCGACTATGTGCCGGAGGACCTTGTGACGGTCGAGCCCGCCTACTCCAACGGCGGCAAGCTCAAGAGCGAGGTCAACGACGCTTTCTGCGACCTGGTCGAGGCCATGTGGGCGGAAACGGGACTGCACCTTGTCAACGCCTCGCCCTACCGCAGCTACCAGACGCAGAAGAACCTCTACGCCCGCTACCGCACACAGTACAGCGAGGCGACGACCGACCGTTTCTCCGCTCGCGCGGGCTACAGCGAGCATCAGACCGGTCTTGCGCTGGACGTCATCGCTCCCGGCGGCACGCTCAACGGCTTCAAGAACACGCAGCAGTTCGTCTGGATGCGCGACAACGCCCACCGCTTCGGCTTTATCCTGCGCTACGGCGACGGCATGGAGTACATCACCGGCTACAAGTTCGAGCCCTGGCACTACCGCTACGTCGGCGTCGAGGCCGCGACGTTCATCTATGAAAACGATCTCACGTTCGAGGAATACTACGCCTATTATGTAAAAAAATAAGCCGCCCTCCGGCAGCTTTACGGCAAAAAGAAACAGCCCTTGACCGCTTTTTCTCTCGCGCGGTCAAGGGCTATTTCTCTGCGCTCTTATTATCTAACATCCTTGGTTACCTCTCTTTCTGCAAAGTCGGCGGCACCGGATAACACTTGCACATGGTGTCACTCTCGCTCTATATCAACACCGCAGGAGGCGGTGAACTCCGTTTATGACGTTTCAACATTCGAGAGTGCCGGGACCGGTCGTCGGTGCCTTCGGGATCAACTGTACATTGGACTCACCCTTTCTTGAGGTGCTTTTACTATAGCACATCTCCACGCCCCGCACAAGCCGCCGAACGCACGAAAAAGGCAGGGAAAAAACTGTGCAGGGCTCTGAACTTTTCGCTTTCGCGCAGTTTTGTGTTGACACGGTAAACCGTAAAATGATATAGTGTAAGTGTTGTGGGGCATTTTCCCCGCAAAAAGGGAAGCTCCGGCGGCTGCCGGAGCTTCCTTTTTATTCTTTTATTCCACGGTGACGGATTTGGCAAGGTTGCGGGGCTTATCAATGTCGCAGCCGCGCTGGAGCGCGATGTAGTACGAGAAGAGCTGGAGCGGCACGACGCCGAGCGAGGGCAGCAGCATCGCGGCCGTATCGGGAATGGTGAGGACGTGATCGACGGTCTTTGCCATTTCGCCGCGGTGGCTCTCCGTGGTGAGTGCCAGCACATCCGCGCCGCGGGCCTTGACCTCAACGACGTTGCTCATCGCCTTGTCAAAGAGCGGGCCGTAGGTGCCCAGCGCGATGACGAGCGTGCCGTCCTCGATGAGCGAGATGGTGCCGTGCTTGAGCTCGCCGGAGGCGTAGGCCTCAGAGTGGATGTAGCTGATCTCCTTGAGTTTGAGCGAGCCTTCGAGGCCGAGCGCGTAGTCGAGGTTGCGGCCAATGAAGAAGACGCTCTCGTGGTGGAAGTGCTGCGCGGCGTACTTCTGAATGTCCTCGCAATGGCCGAGCGTTTCCTTCACCTTGTCGGGCAGGAGCGCAAGCTCACGCACCGCGTCGGCGTATTCTTCCTCCCTCACCGTACCGAGGATCTTGGCGAAGCAGAGGCCGACCATATCCAGCACGGCGAGCTGCGTGGAATACGCCTTGGTGGTGGCGACGGCGATCTCGGGGCCGGCCCAGGTGTAGAGCACGTCGTCGCTCTCACGGGCGATGGACGAGCCGACCACGTTGACGATGGAGAGGATGTACGCGCCGCGCTTTTTCGCCTCGCGCAGCGCCGCCATGGTGTCGAGCGTTTCGCCGGACTGGCTGATGATGATGACGAGCGTCTTATCGTCTACGATGGGGTCGCTGTAGCGAAACTCGCTCGCCAGCGCGACCTCAACATTGCGGCGCAGCAGATGCTCCAGATTGTACTTGCCGACCATGCCGACGTGGTAGCTCGAGCCGCAGGCGACGATGAAGATGCGGTCAAAGCCCCGAATTTTCTCCGGCGTGAGCTTGAGGTCGTCGAACACGATCTGGCCGCCGCGCAGACGCGGCGCGATGGCGTGGCGCAGGGCGTCGGGCTGCTCCATGATCTCCTTGAGCATGAAGTGCGGATAGCCGCCCTTCTCCGCCGCGCTGACCTCCCACTCGATGTGGTGATGCTCCTTTTCGATGGGCTGCTGCATGGCGTTGTAGAGCTGGATGCCGCCGCGGGTGAGCACGGCGATCTCGCCGTCGTCCATATACACCACGTCGCGCGTGTGCCTGATGATGGCGGTCGCATCGCTCGCGAGGAAGCTGCAGCCCTCGCCGAAGCCGAGCAGCAGCGGCGCGTCCTTGCGCGCGGCGATGATGCGGTCGGGACAATCGGCGCAGAGCATCCCGAGCGCGTAGGCGCCCTCGATGCGGCGCAGCACGCGGCCCACGGACTCGAAGAAGTCGCCGCACTCGTTGTAGTAAAACTCGAGCAGCTGCGCCACGACCTCGGTATCCGTTTCGGATTTGAAGGTCACGCCCTGCGAGATCAGAAATTCCTTGAGCTCGACATAGTTTTCGATGATGCCGTTGTGGATGACGGCAAACTTGCCGTTTTCGCTGACGTGGGGGTGGGAGTTGACGTCGTTCGGCGCGCCGTGGGTCGCCCAGCGGGTATGGCCCATGCCGATGGTGCCCTCCACATCCGCGCCGCCGTGGACGAGGTCGCTCAAGGCCTTGAGCCGGCCCACGGTTTTTTTGACCTGAAGCTCATGCCGCGGCGAAACGACCGCGATACCGGCGCTGTCATAGCCGCGGTATTCCAGACGGGCGAGGCCGTCGAGCAAAATGGGGGCAGCCTGCTCGCTGCCGACGTATCCAACGATACCACACATAAAAAAGTTCTCCTTTATGATCACAAAAGTCTCTGCGGAGCGCAGGACTCCGCCGCAGGGCGCGGCGCGCCCTGCGCGATCAAAAGGGGAAACGCACAGAGATTTCACCTTTTCCGTTCCGTCACAGTCCCTTTGTTCCGCGGTCGCCCGCGTATTTGTCGGCTGTGTGCGCGCCGGAACCGCACGGGGAGGCATCCGCCGAAAAATTCGATCACCTCCCGCCTCGTCGTCCTCCACGAGGGAGGCTCATGGCGCTTTGTCGGTTTTGAGCCGAAAACTCCTTTCTTTGTCTGTGCTTTGAAAATGGAATCTATCTCCACCGTCAGGATATGACGGAGGAAGGCAATAAAATGTTCCCGCGCGGGGCAAAATAAGGCGAAAAATCCTTCTGGGAGGCTCCGCCATGGTCACCGCTTTTGTGCGCACGATCCTTTTATACTTCATCATCATGCTCGGTCTGCGGCTGATGGGCAAGCGCCAGATCGGCGAGCTGGAGCCGACTGAGCTGGTGCTCACGATGCTCATTTCCGACCTTGCCGCCGTGCCGATGCAGGATTTCGGCATCCCGCTGCTCAACGGCGTGGTGCCGATCGTGACGCTGCTCGCGCTGTCGATGCTGCTCTCGTATGGCTGTATGCGCTCCATCCGGCTACGGCGGCTCGTGTGCGGCAGCCCGACCACGCTCATCAAGGACGGTATCCTACAGCAAGCCGCCATGCGGGCGAACCGCTTCACACTCGACGAGCTCATCGAGGCGCTGCGCAGTCAGGGCGTGACCGACCTCACGACGGTGAAGTACGCCATTTTAGAGACGGACGGGCAGCTCTCCGTGCTGCTCTACCCCGCCGAGCAGCCGGCGACGCCGAAGCAGCTTGGGCGCGCGGTGAAGGACGATCTTTTCCTCCCGCAGGTGCTCATCAACGACGGACGCGTGCTCGACGGCGGCCTTGCCTATCGCGGCCTGACGCGCGGCTGGCTCACGCGGGAGCTTTCCTCGCGCGGCTACCGCAGCCCCTCAGAGGTGCTGCTTTTCTCCATCGACGACGCGGGCAGGATCCTCTGCATCGGAAAGGAGGGGGCGAAATGAGGCATTGGCTCTCTCCCCTGCTGGTGCTCGCACTGCTCTTCGGCGGCGCGATGGCCAACGCGCGTTACGTCTCAAAAAGCGTGGACGGCTGGTGCGCGGGTGTAGAAGCCTCCCTTGCCGCCGCCGAGGCGGAGGACTGGGAGGGGGCGCGCGAAGCGCTCGGCGCGGTGTACGCCTCCTGGGACGCGCGGCAGACCTACTTTCACATCATGGTCGAGCATGCGGAGCTGGACGCGGCGGAGGCGCTTTTCGCCGTTTCGCACAGCTTCGCCGAAAGCAAGGACGGCGCAGAGTTCCGCGCCAACACCGCCGAGCTGCTCACGCAGCTGCGGCTGCTCAACGAGATGGAGGAAATTTCGATCAAGAATATTCTTTAAGGTAGCATTGCGCAATTCGTCGAAGCGCGAAGGCGCAATTGTGCGGTGTCGCCTTAGGTCTTGTCCGCAAGGAGCTTGTTGAGCTCGTGCATAAAGGTGTCGATGTCCTTGAACTGGCGGTAGACGGAGGCGAAGCGGACGTAGGCGACCTCGTCCACGCTGCGCAGCTTGTCCATCACCTGCTCGCCGATGGCCTCGGTCGAGACCTCGCGCTCGAGGGAGTTTTGCAGGTTCTGCTCGATCTCCTCGCTGATGCGCTCGAGCTCGTCGAACGACACAGGACGCTTCTCGCAGGCACGGATCATGCCGCGCAGGACCTTGCTCCGGTCGAAGCTCTGGCGGCTGCCGTCCTTCTTGATGACGACCATCGGCAGGCTCTCCACCGTCTCGTACGTGGTAAAGCGCTTTTCGCACGACAGGCACTCGCGGCGGCGGCGGATGCTGCTGCCCTCCTCCGCCGGGCGGGAGTCGACGACCTTACTTTCCTTGTAACCGCAGTAGGGGCATTTCATGGGCTCGCACCTCATTTTCTTTGGTTTTGGCAGGATTCCATTGTTATTGTAGCACAGTCTTTTGTAAAATGGTAGACATAATTTTCAGTTTTTTCAAAATATAGGGGCCTTCCTTCGGTCAAAGGCGTAGATGATGTGGGGTTCTCCGCCGATGCTCTCCAGCCGCGCGAAGCAGAACAGCTCCGGGAGCGGCCAGGGCCGCGCGGGCGAATACGGCAGGGG
>OGLH01000369.1_pt1 | contig 15778 bp, 11 predicted proteins | sample 1572791 | NCBI WGS metagenome assembly OGLH01 (sample SAMEA2581913, study PRJEB24529) | metagenome | biome: Human gut stool | place: China | collected 2011
AGGATAAAATATGACAGATACAAGTAAATTACCTATTTCACGTGTTGATGAATTAATTGATAAATTAGATGAAATTAATATTAAATTAACCAATTTAGAAAATTCTCGTAGAATTATTGAAACCTGGTCAGAAGGAACTGAATGGTATCGTGTGTGGTCAGATGGTTGGATTGAACAAGGTGGAACAACTGGATTAATAACATCAAGTGATGGTTATACAGCAACAACAATTCAATTTAAAAAATCATTTATTAATACAAATTATACTTTTACATCTTGTGCAAATAAATATTCATCTCAAAATGGATTAGGAACTGCTTATCCACCATTTATTTTTACAAAAAATAATAATTCAGTTATAATTGGAAAATATTCTTGGACAGATGGTTTAGATTGGTATGCTTGTGGATATTAATATCCTTCAGCTTGCCAATAACCAGCTGTAATAGTCATACCAGTTGTTGTAATATTTGTTGCTCCAACAGTTGTTGTTACTGGTATATTTTCAAAAGCAACAGGAAATACTGGATTAACATTATTACCCCATTGTTCTTTCCAACCATCTGAATAAATTCTATAACCAATAGTTCCAAGAGATTCTGCAATTATAAAATGATTTTCAAAACTTTCAATCAAATCTTCGGTTGGAAAATAAGAACTTAATTGTGATGATGTAGCTTTAAATCTACCAATCCATTTACTTTTATTTGTAGGTTCAACGTTAGTATAAATAAAATCATTAACAACAAAATCATAATAAACATTATATGTTACATTTATACCTAAAGATTGTGTATTAAAATATTCAATTTTCATATATCCTGATGAACCAGCATAAGCAACTGTATTACTACCAGCGGTATTTGAATCACCACCTTTTCCATAATTTTCAAATATAGGTGTTCCACCATTTTTATAACCGCCATTTGCTCCATAACCACCAGAAACACCATTTAAATTAAATACTTCTTCTTCAATTGTGAAATTTGTAACTGTTGTTAATCCACCTGTTTTTGCAGCTTCTGCTCCACTTCTCCACCAAGAGTGTCCACCAAAACCACCAGGTGTAGAGATAATTTCATTATCAGATAATTTAAATATTGTACTTCCACCTGTACCACCAGTTGCATTCATATCTAATCCATAACGAGCTTCACCGCCAGCACCAACAGTTAATGTATAATCTCCTTCAGCTAAGAAAAGTTTACATTGATATGCTGAACCAGATGCACCTGCTGATGATGCAGATGAATTACTTGATTGTGTTCCTGCACCACCACCGCCAGCACCAACTAATGTAATAATATAAAATCCAGATGGTAAAAATTTTTGTATTGTTTGAGGTACATCACTTTCAAATAAAATTTCACCAGAAGTTAAATCAATTTCACTTTCATCAGCAAATTTAAGAGTTTTTGTAGTTGGCTTATTAAAAACATATAATTTATTATCTTCTGTATCAAAAAATGAACCTTCATTAATAATTAATCTATTTCCATAATTTTTTAAAGTTAAACCATTAATATATTCTCTTAAATTCATTAATGAACTTAAACTATCTTGTGAAATATAATCAATAGTTTTATTATTAACAAATGTTGCAATATAATCAGGATTATTAAAAGGATTAATTTTTAATTCTAATCTATCATTTGATACTTTTATACTCATTTTTAATAACCTTTCGCAAACCAATAACCAGCAGCAATTGTCATTCCAGTACGAGTTACTGCTGTTGCTCCTCTAACAACAGATAAAGGTATTTCATTAAATGCTACTGGAAAAACAGGATTTACTAAATTCCCCCATTGTTCTTTCCAACCATCTGAATAAATTCTATAACCTGTTGTACCTGATTGTTCTTTAATTATATATCTGCTTTGATATGATGAAGCTAAATCTTCCATTGGATAATAACGAATAATATTATCAGCATTATCAGAAGCAGTTATAAAATCACCGATTTTTTTACATTTTAATTTATTATGAAATATATTACCAAATTCATTTCCATAAGTAATAAAAAATTCTTTATTTTCATTTAACCAAATTTCATATTTCATTAAAGGATAATGAGTTGACCACGCTGTTGTTAAATCAATTATTGTATCATTTTCAAACTCAATAAATTTTTTATCTAAAATTTTTTTTAAATGATAACCTGTTTCAATTGGTATATAATATAATAATGTATCACCTTCATTCATTATTGGTTTATCAGCATAACTAGAAATAATCATATCAAATTCATTCATATAATTTTTAATATGACAAAGATAATGTTTTAATGTTGTTCCAGATGAAGAATCAATTCCACCTGCTCCATTTGTATTATATAATAAAGTTGAATATCTTGTTTCATAATTTCCAATATTTAAATCCATTGGTTGAAATTGATATGTAGATGTAATATCCCATAATGGATATTTTAAATGAAAATCTTGCTTTTTTGTTTGATTATTATGAAGAAAATAGTCACATATTTTGTCTAAATATGTATAACCTTTTTTAATAATTAATTGATTTCCAGAAATTTTTAATGTTAATCCTTTTGAAGAATTTGACAAATTATATTTTTCTGAAATATTAATTGGATTAATAAAAGTTAAATCGGTTGCATTTTCATTAACTTTTAAAATTCCATTTTCATTAGTTGGAATTGAGCGTTCAAATCTATTAATTTTTACTTTATTAGTCATATTAATATCCTTCAACTTTCCAATTTCTTGCTGTAATTGTCATTCCAGTTGTTGTTACATTTGTTGCATCTCTTTCAACAATTTGTGGAATATTTGTAAAAGCTACTGGAAATGTTGGATTAGCATTATTACCCCATTGAATTTTCCATCCATCTGAATAAATTCTATAACCAATTGTTTCTAATGATTCAGCAATAACATTTCCGTGAGAAAATGCTTCTGTTAAAGTTAATGTTGGATAATAATAATTAGTTATATTCATATTATTAACATTAAAAAATCCTATTTTTGCAAATTCTGTATATCCATCTGGTAATGTTGGTATTTCATCAATAGAAGTTAAAATTTTACTTTCACCGTTATCATTACCAATTGCAAAAATATTATAATATTGACTTGGAATTCTATAATCGTGATAATATGCAACAATAATAAAACGACTAATTCCTATTAATCCTGCTGCTCTATTTGATAACAATCCATTATATCTAAAATAAGAATATTCTTTTAAAGTTTCTTTAGCTTGATATTCATTAATTGCATTTGCTGCTGTATTAGGAACTATATCTTTATTATTAACTGAAACTAATGTATCCCAATTTATTCCATCTTGAGATGCTAAAATATCAAATACAATTCCGCAAGAAGTTGCTTCATTTCTATTTTGAATAACAAATTTTTCAACTCTAACTGGAAAAGGTATTTTAATTTGTAACCAATGTGGATAAGCTGTATTATTTAATGATGCCCACGCATCTGATTCTGATGAATTTGTTCCATTAAATGCTTTCCAAGCATCATATGTTGTACTTGTTATATCACTTGCCGATGCTTCACAATTATTACTAATATTACTTGTTAATATTGGTTGATTCCATAAACGTTCAGTTATTTTATCAGCTGTACCACCATCATTAATACTTTTACTTACATCAAATGTCCCACCAGTAAAATTAATCATTTTATTATTTTGGCTTAATACAGAACCATTTGTTATAGTAATGGTTGTTCCATTAATAGCAGTAATTTTAAATGAATTAACTGTATTATCAATATACATTAAATTGGATATTTTTGTTTTATCTATATATGATATGTCATTTGAATTGTTCACAATTAGTTTTCCAACATTATTTTCTAATGCAGGTAATTTTTCAACTAATCTTGAAATCTTTATTTTATCCATAAAAAACCTTATAATTTTGCTAATTCATTTCGTTTATGTTGATATGCTTTTTCATAAATTTCTGCTAAAAATTTTGTTAAATCTGTTAATTCTTTTTTTGTCATTTTTTTACTATTTTCTATTGTTCCACTAACATCCCAAATAGTTAATGTCATATCATCATCTAAATATTTTTGTAATAAAGTATAATATTGTTGAGAATATTCTGGTTCATAATACAATCCATTAGTATATTTAACAGGTGTTGTAATTGCAAATTGAAACCAATCTTCAATTTCTTGAATTTTCTTATTTGTTTCTTCATCTAAATTAATATTTGTATATGGATAACCATCTTCAGTTTCTTGAAGAATATAACCTTTACTCATATCTTCACAAATTTTCTTATGTTGTTCTTCAGTAATTTCAACAGCACCATCAGGAATATATGTATTAATTCCTTCAAAATAAAAACCTTTTTTATAAAATATTCTCATATTAATAACCTTTCGCTATCCAATTAACTGGGTCTGTAATATTTGTATCAATAGTAAAACCCGTTTTATCAAAAGTCAAAATTTTTACACCATTTGCCATTACATATAAAGTTTTATTTATAAATGCTTCTGGAAAAGTAATAACTCCTGAAACTGGTGTAGAAGTTCCCCATTGTTCAATAATTTTTGTTGCAAATTTATTTTCATCTTCTACCCAATTTTCAATTTTATTAGAATATAAAATACCACCAAAGCCACCACTTTGAGCAATTGTATTTAAATCTTGAGTTGGGTAATTATCATATAAATGCCATTCATTATTACTTATAAATGACCCAATTTTTGCATATTTTGTATAACCAGATGGTAATACAGGTATTTCTTTTGTATCTGTACCAATATCTACAATACTACCATCATCATTACCAATTACAAATACATTAAATTTAGTATTACGTTTCATACTATTTGAAAAAGTTGCTACAATATCAATTTCATTTGCACCAACAGCAATACCATATGAATTTTTAATTGTAATACCAATTGTTTTATCTATTTGTGGAGTTGGAATTTCTACGTGTGAATGACCATAATCTTCATTTAATGCAGTAAATGAAGCTACAACATTACTTGGTTCACGAACCCAAATATCAATATCTTTTGAACGATTTTCTAAACCTGAACCTTGATTATAAAAATCAATTGCTGTAACTCTTAATGGATATATTGCAGTATAATACCAAGTTGCTGATGTAACATCAGTTAACCAACCATTACCTGTTTGTTTTAATCCATCCATTGCTCTATAACCTTCACGGTCAGTTTGTGCAGATGAAGTTATAACAGTACCTAATGGTTGAGTATTACTTGTCATTACTGGTTGTAACCAAGTTTCTTGTTCATCTTCTAATGAACTACCATTATTATTTCCTGATGTAAAAGGTTTATTAGGATTCTTAGTAATAATAGAACTAATTTCTAATAAAACTGTACCTGTTGAATCCATAATTGAACCTGGTTGAATAATAATTGTATCATTAGCTTCAATTTGATATTCAGGATATGGTTGAGATATTGTACCATAAGTAATTGATGAAGTAAAACCATTTTGTGTATTTCTTAATTTAATATCACCTGCTAAAGTTTTTGTATCAACTAAATTAAAATCTGATGCATCTTCATTAACTTGTGGAATTTTACCAGCATTATTAGTAAATGTTGTTAAAGATTTAATATTTAAATCTTCTTTTAAAGTATCTTTAGTAATTAACTCATAACCACTTTCATCTTGTTTTACTCTTAAATATTCTAATGAATGTGATGTTGGTCTTGGTAATTCTGTATTTATTAAAGTCATATTACCAAAAATTGTTACTTCAACTCGTGCTCCGCTTTCAATATTATCAGTAAATGTAATAATTGTTCCTGTTGTATCAATATTATAATTATCAGATTGAATTAAAGTATTACCAATATTAATCATTAATGAATTTTTATCATTAACTGAAACTGGTAATGTAATAGTATTTGTTTCATTAACTATATCAAAGAAATAATTTAATTTATTATAACCTGCTAAGAGTTGCCATTTTGAATTATCAAAAGGTTCGGAAGCAATATTATCTTCAAGACAAATATACATTGCATTATCATAAATACAAACATTTCCTTTTGCAAATGATAATCCGACTTGCCATTGTATAATATTAGCTCTTTCATCATATGTATGCAATACCATATTTCCCATAGATAAAACTTCAATTATTACACCAGCTGGAATTGGTTTAATAAAAGTAATTGTTTTATGGTCAGGTTCTAATGTATAATTTTGAGATTGTTGTAAAATGCCCCCAGCATTAATAATTACAACTTCTTTATTAGGAATTTCATCGGTTAAAGTAATTGAAGTTGTTTCTTCAGTTGCATTATAAAAAAATTCTCTTGCTGCTGAAAAACCTGCTAAAATTTTCCATTTACTTTCATCAAATCCAACATCAGATGTATGGTCTTCAATACATTCAAATAATGCATTTTCATAAATAACAACCGTTCCTTGTGAATATTCAGTATTTGGTGTCCAGTCAACTAATGTTGCATCATTTGTACCAATAATTGTAAAATTAGGATAATCACCAGTAATAGCAATATTTTTACCAGGATTTAATGAAATAATTTGGTCAGGTTTAGTATTTGTAACAATATTATCACGAGAAATTGCAATACCATCACCAGCTGTATAACTATTATTACTTGCTGAAATTAACACATTGTTTGAATCAGGAGAATATTCAACAGTAATATTTTGATTACCTGGCTTAATATTTTGTTGAACTAAATATTTTGAACTATCAGGAAAATTAACTTTAAGAGAAACAGTATTATCAGTTTCACTAGGTGTTACTGTAATAGAATCATCAGTCGCTTTAATATCTTCTTTTGTTAAAAAATCTTCTACTGGATGGTCAGTTGTTGAAATTGTAACTTTATTAGTATCTGGGTCAGTAGTTACAGTAATATTTGCACCTGCAACAATATCTTCAGATTTCAAATTATCTTTTGTTAAATCTTCAACATCTTCAGCTGTTAAGTGAATTGATTTATTATCAATGTGTTCTTGAACAGTTTTTTCTGTTTCAGTTGTTGTTCCAGTAACATCTTCAACAATAGTTGCTAAAGTTTCTGGATTAATTTTTTGATAATCATCACCATTTTTAACAACTAATTCAGCAATTGTTTTATTATCTAAAATACTAACCATTTAATAATTCCTCTTGTAAATCTATAAAAGTATTTATTCACAGTTTGAAGTATTAAAAAGGTTTGAAGTTATTTATTAAATAACTTCAAAGGATAAAATTTAAGGATTTAATAATGGCATTATATCTCGGAAGTAATGAAGTTTCTCAAAAAGTTTTATTATTAGGTGGAAATAAAAGTGATATAGAAGTTGGTGATAGGTTCTCAGATGCCAGATTACAAAAATAAGATTGAAACCATAAAGTCATTGGATTTTATAAATGAAATATATGTGTTTGATAGTGTAGACTACAAAAATATTAAATATAAAAATACATTTGATAAGATAGTAAATCGAAAAAATTACGAAAATAAATATATCAACACTAAATTAAAAATAGATTGGACTAAGTATAAGGATAATATTTTTCTGTTTAATGATTTTGAAATTTTAGGCTGGTATTTTGTAAATAATCAAATCAGATATCATTTAATTGAGGACGGATTGAATTTCTTTAAATACTTTAATAAATATTATCAAGTGAATAAAGTGGATTATGATATAAATAGTTTAAAAGTCAGATTGAAAAATAAATTGAATATAGGACACAGAGCTTTTGGAACAAATCAATATGTAATTGATATTGAAGTAAATGATAAAAATGGTCTGGCAATTGATAGGGAAAATATAATAGAAATACCACGAAAAGAAATTAATGACAAACTGACATTACAGCAAAAGAAACTAATATATGGTATATTCTGTAAACAAAAAATAATAAATAATAATTGTAATAAAACACTTTTGCTGTGTACCCAGCCATTATCAGAAGATGGACAGCTACAAAATCTGGAACAGCAAATGCAAATATATGAAGATATAATAAAAGAGTATACTGGAATGGGGTACACCATAACAATAAAGCCTCATCCTAGGGATAAAGCAGATTATAGTAATTTATGTGAGAAATATAACTGCTTATACATAGATAAGTACATACCTACAGAGGTTTTAAATTATGATGACAGTGTATTTTATGATTTAGCTTTATCAATTACTACGACGGCTATAGAAACATTGGAATTTGTTAGAGAAAGAAAATATCTTGGTTTTGAATTTCTTGGAAGGTATAAATGATGTTAGAAAAAACAAAAAAAATATATAATAAAATGTCTATTGCGTCCAAGGCAGCATTGTGGTTTACGATATGTGGATTTGTGCAAAAGGGCATTAGTTTTATAACAGTTCCAATTTTTACAAGATTACTCACAACTGAGCAATATGGAGTAGTAAGTATTTTTTACTCATGGGAAAGTATTTTTATTATTTTTTGTACACTAAATTTGTTTAGTGGTGTATTTAATAATGGAATGATTAAATATGAAAATGACAGAGATGGATTCTTATCTTCAATGCAAGGTCTTGTAAGTACGCTTACATTGTGTATGTTATTATTGTATTTGCTATTTTTTAAAAAAATATCATTATGGATTGAAATCAGAAGAGTTCTGATTATAGTGATGTTTATGGAGATTTTAGCAAATTCAGCTTTTTCGTTTTGGTCTGCTAAACAGAGATTTGAGTTTAAATACAGGAATATGGTTATTTTAACTTTGGTTGTTTCTGTTTTAAGCCCTTTAGTAGCGGCAGTTTCTGTTATAAATACTCCAGATAAATTTGGTGCTGATGTTAGAATAATTAGCTCTGCTTGTATTGTAATTGTTTTTTATGGAATTATATATATAATTAACTATATAAAAGGTAAAAATTTTTTTTCAAAAAAGTATTGGATATATGCATTAAAATTTAATATACCATTAGTTCCACATTATTTGTCTACTTTGATTTTGTCTCAGTCAGACAGAATTATGATTAGTAAAATGATAGGAATGGCTGAGGCAGGTATATACGGGTTATCGCATAATTTAGCTATGATATTAAATATATTGACAACATCAATTAATAACGCGTTCGCACCTTGGATATATCAAAGATTAAAAGAAGAGAAATATAGAGATATTTCATCTGTGTGTAATAAGCTTTTTTTGTTTGTTGCAGTAGCATTGGCTTTTATGATGGCATTTTCACCGGAGGTAATTAGTATTTTAGCACCTAGTGAATACTATGATGCTGTATATGTTATTCCTCCGTTAGCAATAAGTTTATATTTTATGTTTATGTACCAGATATTTGCTAATGTAGAATTTTATTTTGAAAAAAATAAATTTATAATGTTGGCATCTATTTTTAGCGCAGGTTTTAATGTTTTTTTAAATTATATTTTTATAAAAGAATTAGGATATATAGCTGCTGGATATACAACATTAGTATGTTATGTTATATTAGGAATATCACATTACATATTTTCTGATAAAATTGCAAAAAAATGTATTAAGGATAACATACATTTATTTGATATAAAAATAGTAATCGGAATATCATGTATTCTAATGATTTTTGGATTGATTATGTTACTTTTATATAAAAATTTGCTTTTAAGATATGGCTTAATATTAATAATGTGTATGATTTTCTTTATTAAAAGAAAAGATATATATAAATTTATTGTATCAATTAGGAGGTAAAACAATGAAAATAATAGGAGTAATACCGGCACGATATAAAAGCTCAAGATTTCCAGGTAAACCGTTAGCTGATATTTGTGGAAAACCTATGATATGGTGGGTTTATCAGCAGTGTAAAAAGGTGAAGGATTTTTCAGAAGTATATGTTGCAACTGATGATGACAAAATATATGAGGAATGTCAGGCATTAGGAATTCAGGTAATCATGACATCTGATAAACATAAAACTGGTACTGATAGAATTGGTGAAGTAGCAGAAAAGATACCAGCGGATTTGATTGTTAATATACAGGGAGATGAACCATTGTTAGAGCCAGATACTATAAGGGCTGCAATAGAACCATTTTATACAAATCCGGATTTGCAGGTTTCAAATTTAATGACTAAAATAAATGACCCGGTGGATGTTGTGAATTTCACAGTTCCGAAGGTAATAACAAATAAAGAGAATATAGGAATTTATTTAACAAGATCTACAGCACCGTATCCAAAAGGAAGTATTGAATATAACTATTATAAACAGGTTTGTGTATATGGATTCAAGCCTGAGGCATTAAAGTTTTATTGCGAATATGGGAAAAAATATGGAAAGGCTAAAATTGAGAAAATAGAAGATATAGAGATTCTTAGATTTATAGAGAATGGTTATAAAGTACAGTACATAGAAGTTGATTCTGATACTGTAGCAGTAGATACACCGAATGATTTAGAGAGAGTCAGAGAAATTGTTGCGAACAGATTAAACAATGAAAATAAGAGATAATTATGTTAAATGAATTTAAAAGCAAATTAGAAAATGGTGAATTTGTTTATGGTGTTTTTGTGAAAACATCTGATCCTATGTTTAATGAGATTATAGGAATATCTGGTTATGATTATGTGATTTTAGATACAGAACATGGTCCTACAGATATAGAAAATCAACAAAATAATATAAGAGCATGTGAATTAAGGAGAATACTTCCAATTGTCAGAGTTCCATATATAGATGATAATGTCATTGGAAAAGCATTAGATATAGGAGCAATGGGAATACAAATTTCACAGATAAGATGTGCTGAGGATGTCAAAAAAGTTATAAAATATGCTAAATTTTATCCAGAGGGAGAAAGAGGCGTATGCCGTTTTGTCAGAGCAGCAGATTATTCATCTTTAAACAGAAATGCCTTTTTTAAAAAAGAAAATGAAAAAATTATTATAATTCAATTAGAAGGCAAAGAGGCAATTGATAATTTAGATGAAATTTTAGAAGTTGATGGCTATGATATTATATTTATTGGACCATATGATTTATCTCAGTCATTAGGAGTTCCAGGACAGATTAGTCATCCTAAGGTTTTGGCGGCTATGGTAGACATTGTAGAAAAAGCTAAAGCAAAGAATAAAGTGATAGGAACTTTTACAGATGACTATAGTATGGTTGAAAAATGGAAAAGCCTGGGCGTTCAGTATATTAGCTATTCAACAGATTCTGGTATTTTCTCTGATGCATCTAAAAATATTTTGCGGAATTTGAAGTCTGTTGGTATTAAAAGCAGACATGGTAAGGTCCTGGATTGCACATTAAATGAGTACTATGTAGTCAATAAAAGAAAATTTAATGATTCTGTGAATGATAAAATTATATCAAAATTATATGATTCGGGCGTTGATTTTATTGAATATGGTTATTTGGTTGATAATAATAATGAAAATTCTAATTCGCAATTTTTGAGTATCAATTCAATAAATGAAAAGTTTCCTTCAGAAATTAAGCTAAAATTAATAGCTTCTATTAATTATGGACAGTACGATGTAAATAATTTGGAACAATATAGCTTTGGTAACATTAAAAATATTAAATATACATTCAAGAAAAAAGATATTAAAGCTTCGTTACATGAGTGTAAAATGATGAAGGAAAAAGGATATAATGTTATGATGTATCCTTTAGCTATTTCTGAATATTCAGATTCTGAGTTGATATATCTTATGAATATGTGTAATGAATTAGAAGTCTATTCTTTGCATATTGTTGATAGTTTTGGTTCAATGAAAAGCAAAAATGTTATCAAGTATATTAGTATGATGAAACAATATTTAGATGAAAGTATTATAATAGGATTTCATTCTTATAATAATATGCAGTTATCATTTTCGAATGCAACAATTTTATTAGAACAAGTTGACAGGGAAGTTATATTAGATTGCTCGGTTCATGGTATAGGTATAGGAGCTGGTAATTTAAATACAGAAATTATTTTGGAATATCTTAATGAAAATTATCAGGGACAATATAATGATAGAAATATATTGGAAATAAATGATCAATTTATAGAAAATATATATGCTGATAAGCCATGGGGGTATTCTTTACCTAATTATTTAGCAGCTAAGCATCAGTGCAATACGGATTATGCATATTATCTGAGCCAAAAAAATAATCTTACTATTGATGAGATTGATGATATTTTTGATATGTTAGATAATGAAAAGAAAGTTGATTTTGATAAAGAATATATTGAACAATTATATTTATCGTATTTCGAATCAAAAGACAGCATAATAGATGATTTTAACAAGGTTAAAAACATATTTAAAGGCAAAAATGTTATTATGATATGTCCTGGTAAAACATCTGAAACACATTATAATAAATTAGCATCATTAAATCTGGAAGATTATGTGCTTGTATCAATAAATTTTGAATATAAATTGCATCCCGTGGATTATTTATTTGTGGGAAATAGTCGTCGAATGAAAGAGATTAGAAAAGATTTGTATAAAAAAGTTATTGCATCATCAAATGTTCCATCAGGTAATGTATTTGCAAAAATTAATTATTCGTCTTTATTAAATAAGACAGAATATGTAAAAGATAATTCAGGTTTGATGTTTCTTAAGCTTTTATCTATGTGTGATGTTAACAGTGTTAAGATTATAGGAATGGATGGCTATTTACATAAGCACGATGATAATTATATTTCTGATGATTTAATGTTTGTTTTAGAAGAAGATATAGCAGAACAGATTAATCTAGGAGTAAAATTAGAAATAAAAAAATTAAAAAAAGAATTATCTATTGAAATAATATAATGTTTTGCTAAAAAGGGGCTGTCGCTTTAACGATTGAAAATCGTTGAGGTATGAAAGCCCCTTTTTAGTTGCAGGTAATATAAATATCTCTATGTAGGAATTTTATTAAAATATGAATTTTTTGTGAATGAAGCTTGAACAATTTGTGCAAAAATGGTAATATTGATTTAGATTTTGAATTTTGATTATTCATAATTCACAATTGTATGCATATTTGGAAAAAGGAGAGGAAAATGTCATGCAAAAAATAAGAAAAGTGTTTGCTAAGGTTGTTGCAGGATTGTTAATCGTAAGTAATCTTGCAATAGCAGCACCAAGTATGACTTATGCAGCATCTGCAACAAGTTTTACTACTTATGGTGGATGGAATGAAATGATGTATGCAACTATCAAAGGTGTTAAGGATGCCGATGTTACTGCAGTATCATATTCAGGTCCAGTTAGTGGTTCTCTTACAGGAGAGGACTTTGAGTATCTTGTTAGAGATACAGCCGACGGAGCAAGAGTTGATGTAATGGGATTAAAGCCAGGTACATATACTCTTAAGGTTACTACTAAGACAGGTACATATACCCAGTCAGGAATTGAGGTTAATGCACAGGATAGATCGGGATATGCGCATTACAATTATACTGATGGTGTAGGTGCTTATAATGATGATGGTACATTAAAGGATAACGCAATTGTTCTTTATGTAACAGATGAAAACAAGAATACAGTTACACTTTCTTATGGTGGAGTAACAGTTGCAGGCATTGGTAATATTCTTAACTCAGTCGGTAAGGCATGTGGTGAAGCAGGTCATGAGACAGAGTGTAAGAAGGTATCGAAAGGAAAGACATATTACGGCAAGGGTAATACTAATCAGGGTATTCTCCAGTTACTTGCTGAGAATAATATACCATTAGTAATTCGTATGGTCGGAGCAGTATCAGAGTCTGGTCTTTATAAGACAGGAACATGGGCAGCAGCTAATGCAGGACTTATTGATGGCCTTACAGATTATGATTCTAATGATTATGGCGGAAGTGTTGGCGACAACGGTCATATGGCACGTATGAAGTCAGCAAAGGATGTAACAATTGAAGGTGTTGGTACAGATGCAGCTATGGATGGATGGGGAATTCATTTTATGTCTGAGACATCAACAACAGCAGCTGGATTAGGAAAGAACTTTGAGGTTCGTAATCTTACATTTATGAATCAGCCAGAAGATGCTATTGGTATGGAAGGTGTTCAGGAAGGCTCTGTTATAACAGCTCCAGTTGAAAGATGCTGGATTCACAACAATGAGTTTTACAGCCCTTCTATAACAGGACCTGCAGAATCAGATAAGGCTGAAGGTGATGGATCATGTGATTTCAAGCGTGGTGAATATTTAACAGTTTCATATAACTACTTTGAAGGATGTCATAAGACTAACCTTGTTGGTTCATCAGATACATCGTTACAGTATAATCTTACATATCATCATAATATCTGGAAGGGATGTAAAGCAAGACAGCCTCTTGGACGTCAGGCTAATATGCATTTCTACAATAACCAGTTTATAGGAACAACAGATTATGCAATGAATACAAGAGCCAATGCTTACATATATTCAGAGTACAATTTGTTTTTTATGACAAAGAATCCTATGGATGTAAGATCAGGAGCAATTAAAAGCTATAATGATTCATTTTCATCTTGTATTGGAGCAATGACAGGAACGGTTGTTACAGATAAGTCAACTAAAGTTAAATCTGGCAACAAGTATGAGAATTTTGATACAGATGCAGCACTTTCATATATTCCTAGTGGAACTTATCAGTTACAGACAAGTGTTACAGATGCAGCCAAGGTTCTTAAAGCATACAATGGCTGCATGCCAGAGACAGTTAAGAAACTAGAGAATGTTACTGCTTCAGAGTGTTCATTGTTATCATATTGTGCACCTGGTGTAACACCAATTAATATATCCGACTATCCATATACAGCAGCGCCAGGAAAGCTTAGCAAGACTGTATATGCATTCACGGTAGGTGGAACAGTAGATGTTACTGTATCATTTGCATCGGAAGATTTAACTACAACAGGCTGTCTTGTTAATGAGGCAGGTGAGTGCTTCAAGGTAGGAAGTGGTACTGTTACAGGTCTTCCAGCTGGAACGTATATGGTTATGCCATATAATATTCAGTCAGGTGGTAATGGAGTTAATCCGGCAGCAGGCGCATTTAAGGAAATGACTATTAATTCAATTACAATTAATGCGGCTGATTCTAATGCACATTATCATAATTATGTATCAAAAGTAACAAAAGAAGCTACATGTACAGAAGAAGGGGAAGTTACATACACATGTATAGCTACTAATGGAACTTGTGATAAGAAGACATACACAGAGGTGATTCCAAAGAAAGCTCATACATATGGCGAATGGAAAGTAGTTAAAGAAGCAACAGAGACGGAAGAAGGACTTAAGAGTCATTCTTGTACAGTATGCGGGGCTGAAGAAACAGCATCTATTCCAAAGAAGGGTTCAACAGGTGGAACAGAGACACCAGAAATACCAACAGGAGATTCTAAGGTACATAATTTTACAACATCAGATGCAAATAGTTCATTCTTTGTGATTTCTGGTAATCTTGCATCAAACAAGGGAACAGTAACGTATAATGGACTTACACTTACACAGTGCCTTAAGATGGAGTCATCAACAAGCATTAAGTTCACAGCGCCATCTGCTGGAAAGCTTACACTTGTATTTGGAGAAAGTGGTAAGAATGTAAAGATTAACGGAAAAAAGAACGCATCAGATTCTAATTGCATAGTAACAGTTGATGTTGCAGCTGGAAGTGTAGAGATAACAAAGGGAGATACAATGAATCTTTTCTATATAATTTACACACCAGAGAAGACAATACCAACACCAGATCCAGTTGAAAAGAAGAATGGTCTTAGTAAGGCAGAAGATGGAAATTACTACTATTATGCAGATGATGTGGTAGATACAAGCTTTACAGGATTTGCAGACTGTGACA
>OGLH01000371.1_pt1 | contig 15749 bp, 15 predicted proteins | sample 1572791 | NCBI WGS metagenome assembly OGLH01 (sample SAMEA2581913, study PRJEB24529) | metagenome | biome: Human gut stool | place: China | collected 2011
TCACTGGTTAAATGCCTCTGCAATGGTAGAAACCTTGCGAAGCAACGGATGACGCTGGAAGTCCCAAGATACTTCAAAAGAATCCCAATCTTTACAACTAATTTCAATATTTTTCTGTGCGATTTCATCTATATGATTTCTGTGCATGTTGCCTTTAATTACAGGGATATTAGCCACATCCCCGCATTGACAATGCATTGTTGGTGCTATTATTTCTAAAATTTTTGCAACCACTTTCGTATTACAGAGTGCTAACAAATACAGTTTATCTTTTTCAGAGAAAAAACTCATTCCTGTAATATCAAAAAAATGTCCCTCTGGCTTATATCTGAACGCATTTGCTTCCGATGTAATATCAGACCAACTCACAGAGCTTTTACACATATATGTAAGATTCTGTGGTCTCGATCTTAGTTTTCCCTTTTCATCTACAAAATGTTTTATTTCATAACCATCATTTCCCCAGTTAACAACATAATCATTATTTCCATACCATTTACGGAATTCTCCCCCTTTATTATAAGGGAACCACTTATAACCGCTAATTTTTGCATCTTCTAAATTTTTTGCATAGAAATAAATGGAGCTATATTCAATTTCGTACCATTCACGTAAAAATCTATTATTATCTGCCGTAGCCATTCCCTGTTTGGAATCTGCTATTTCCCCCAATCTAATTCCTTTATCAAACATTTGCATGAAATTATTACTAACCCAATATGCAACTGGACTACCCGGAATTTTTGAAAAATCATCTGTGCTTTGTTCGTAATAGAAACCACATTTATGGTTCTTTATTGCTTCTAAAGTTTTCAGTCTTTGAACTTCCATACCTCCACGAAAATCCACCAGGCGCAGATAATTTCCTTTTTTTTCTAACCGATGATTTCGAAATGCAAAAGTGCATACAGGAACCGTTGCTTCCTCAAATGCTGAATATTCAAATTGAATCAAGGTTTCGATTGTCGCATAATTATATAAGTATTTTCGCATTTGTTCATAAGATTGAATGAACATCCAAACATACGGTGTGAAAAATCCGCAAAATCCATTTTTCTTTGTCATTTCTGAGCTATGAATCACAAATGCCGAAAAGAAATCCGACTTATACTCTGAATAGTTTTCTTTTACAAAGCTATTCAATTTATCATTCATATTTCGTCCACCCATATACGGCGGATTCGTCACAACTGCATCATACTTCTGCGCCAATGCTTGCGCTGTCTGTACCAACGGCAGCAATTCTCTCAGTGCCGTTTCACGGGACATATTTATATCTTCCGTAATCTCTGCAAAACGGTCATACAAAGCTGACCAATCCTGCGGTGTGACCGTCAGAATAGAACCATATTCCTTTGCATCATGCAGTTCACTGATAATGGTATCCATAGCGGCTGTGAGCTTCGCATCGCCATTACAGAAATAGTCCACGGCAAATTTATCTACATGATTGCTCTCCACAATAGCATACACATGGGGCTGAATACCACGACTGAAGAAACGGCGGTCATACTGACGGGCTTTCATCATTACTGCAAAATAAGCCAGCTGTGCCGCACGGTCATCAATATCCAGACCGTAAAGATTATTCTCTACAATACATTCCACCGCTTCACGGGTGGTATATCCGTAGGATTCATAAATCTTCATCAGCACATCAAACATATACGCAAGAATATGACCGGAACCGGAACATGGATCAATAACTTTCAGCTGATCCGGTGTCGGGGCAGCGTATTCCTTGCGGATCTCGGCAAGCTGCGCCTGCACTTCTGGTTCCTGCTCGGCTTCTTCCAGATAGTAATGCCATTTGGTATCTTCCGGGTCACGGTTTCCGGCAGCATAGGCAGACTGTTCTTCCTCGGTAGGAAGAAGCTGCTCTTTCACATCCGGATATCCCTCCAGCCATAAACGACCAAGACTGTTCTCTACCATGTAGCGAACAATCCAGTCTGGTGTGAAAAGCTGAGTTGCTGCAGGGATGTTTTCTTTTGTGATTTTCACATTCTTTTTCAGTGCTGCAAAAACATCGTCCTTTTTCTCGCTGTTATAATACTGATACAACCAACCGATAATCTGAACAGCATCCTTCCAATCATCCTCTGGTATCAACTCGATCATCTGCTGAATTACACTGCCTTCACGGAGCAGATTGTCCGGCAGAAGAAGCTCGGTGTAATCTGCAATCTTCTGGAACATTCCTGGCAGAATCTTATTCAAGGCGTTACACTGCACGATCAGCAGATATTTATACAGTTCTTCGGTCTTTTCGGCATCTTTCAGTTCATAGACCTTTTCCATATCCAGTCCATCCAAATCCAGATGAATGGCTTCGGTTATAATCTGCGGCTTAAAGTTGTTTTCCTCGTCCGTGAACACACGCACATGAGAAGGAAGATAGCCATTGACTTCCATGAATCGCAGAGCAGAGAAACGGTTGAACCAAGTATAGGCAACCTCCTCCATGACCTGCTTATATCCTTTATCGTTAATCTCGGCAATGAGAGCCTGACGCTGTTTCTTTTCATCGGCAGTGAGGACTTTGCCGCCAACGCTGTCCGCATCCGCATCCTCAATGTTGTTCTCTGTAATAGCATATTCCACACCTTTTAGGGAAACACGAGCGATCAGCTCTGTTCTTGCCCAGACAGCAAATTTTTTAATCGCATTCTTATCCATATACTATTCCTCCGGACTCATGAGAACTACTTTACAAGGATTCTCTTCTGTTATCTTTGATCCTGCTGTAACAGTTATTTGCTTCATTGGAATTGCATATTCAAAATCAAATTGCATATTATCTATTGTAGCTCCCACAGATGGATTTTTTAATCCCACTGGGACTAAATAATATTTTCCGGCTTTGTTATACATATCCCAAAACTGTTCTCTATTACCTGAGCCATTGTTTTCATCCATCCATTGATAACGAGAAACTGTTGTTAAAAAAAGTTCTTGCATCTCTATTCCAGAATCATTGGCTCGCCTAATGCTTTCATCAATATTTGCACCGATATGTAGAAAATATCCTTTTCCATAATTCCGGTCATAAGATTCATATATCCAACATGCCTTAGGAAATGGTGGAACAATGTAATCAATTTTCAAAAAAGTATCCGCATATTCCATACCTTTATATTTTTTCTTCCACTCTTTGAAAATTTCTTTACCAGCTGAATAATTTGCAAAAAATATTCCTATTGCAGGTGCATCACCGCCCCAAAGATACACTGTTCCTCGCCACTTTGCGGCATTCCATTTTTCAAGGTTAATTGGTGAAGAAAAGAACATTGTTTTTCGCTTCTTTTCTGGTAATGGTTTCAATTCACCTAATGGGGGCTTTTTACTATTGGTAACACCCCTAAAACGCCAATACAGCCTTTCATATTGTCTTTCATCCGAAAGATTATAATATGTGTATGGTTTCAGCGGTGTGGGTATATACTGCTGATCATCGTCATCAAAAAATGCCGCAATGAATTTATTTGTTTCTGCTGCTGAATCATATAACATTTGATAAACAATATTAGCTTCCCAAACCACACCTTTACCTTTTTTGTCAGAATAGAGTTTTCGATTATACGTTTCTTCGCACAAGACAAGAACAAATTCTGACTCCGTTATTTGATATTCCATCCACCGTGGCCATCCTTCAAAAGGTGCTTCCTCATACTGATCTATCATTGCATCAATGCCTTCTGAACGTAATCTATTTGCTAACTTTAATACTTTATCTTCATATGCTTGATTTTTATGTGCATATGAAATAAATACTCTTGGGTTATTATCCATATTTATCTCCTAATTTTCTAAACCACTATCGTATCTCTGATATTTGCCCGTATTGCAAACAACGGAACTGGCAGTATTCCCTTTACCTTTTTTTGATCAACACTATACACTGTCACTTGACATTTATCAAAGTGTTCCTTTTGGCAATGCCATTCCAAAGCATCTACTTCCTGATCTGACAAAGTATATATGATATTATGAAAAGGTAATATAATCCGATCACTTTCAGCTATATGGCAATCTACTAATAGTTTCTTCTTGTGGCAAATCACAAAGCTCTCCAAAATAAAAGGCTTTTCTCCCACATTAAAGATTTCTATTCCATGTTCAGATGGACTTTCTTTTACACGGTATTCCTTTTCTGTCAGTTCATCATCTGGTGTAGACACCATTTGAAAGCAGAGCTTCGGTCTTTCCCTAAAAGTAGTAGTCAGCTCATTCAATACCCAGCCAATGACAACTCCGATAACGCCAATCCCTGCACTTATTAGTTCTATCATGGTTTGGCTCTCCTGTTAATTCAGCTTAATCTCGTCGCAATTCTTCAGCAACTGTTTCAGCTGAGAACGAATCTTTTCTACATAATCATCAATATCCGCATCCGTCTGTAAAGTCTTTGCCTGGAATACAACCTGACGGTTATAGGCACGGATAACCTTTTTCTTTGCCGGAGCAGCTTCTTTCCCCGGCTGTGTCGGCTGTACTGGCGGCTTCGGTGCAGGCGGAGCCAGAACAGACTCGATATTGCTGACGGTATCATCCTTATACTGGCACATTGGCAGGAACATAGCATCCAGAAGGGCAAGGCTTTTTAATTCTGCGATTTTTTCCTTGCACTGGCTGAAATACCGGTCTGATTTTTCAATCAGATTGGATGCCTTGGAATCGCCGTTTGCGGAAGTATGAGTCGCTTCCATACACTGACGAACCGTTTCCAAAACCTCGGCACGTTTTTCTTCCAGCATCTTGTCATGGGCAGTACGAACCGTATCCATCAACGGATTCAGTTCGCGAATCCGGTTATAATTGAACTTGCTTTCGGTCTGAACCATCGTAATCAAACGAATGGTATTCAGTGCCTTATGTGCTTCCTCATTTTCTGCAATTCGGTCAAGATCGTCGTGCAGAGATTTTTCAAACTGCACTGCCTGGTCGAATACCGTTACCTGGGTCTTGAAGAAATTATCAATGCCGTTGCTCATGGCTTCTTTATTATCAAAGAGAGCATCCTCTTTTTTCAGCACACGCTCAATCAGAGCAATATTGTCTTTCTTCTGAGAAAGTACATCATCCATCAGATGAATGGCTTCCTGCACCAATCCACGATCCGGGTATTTATGTCCGTCATAACGGGCATCCAGAGAAGCATAATAATCACGCTGTTCACTGAATTTCTCAGTCACAAAGCGAATCAGACCATCCTCATCATCCGGTACATCCATAACATCGAAATAATCCCGGAGCATTGCTTTCACATCACGCATCATCGTAGCGGAAATGGTTTTACGCTTGCTGATGGAAGTCTTACCGATCTCACTCTTTTTACGGAGCATATCCGGCAGTTTCGGGTCATCCGGCTGAATGGTATTGCCTGCATACTTGATGGTTACTTTCTGGGAATAAATCAGCTGTGCCGCAACCGCAGCAATATCAATTTCTTTCCATCCATACGGAATCGCACTGTATTTGCTTTGCACATCTGCCATAGAAGTCGGTAGCTTTTTCGCATCCTGCATTTCCAGATATTCTTCCATAGCAGAAGCAGCATCACGGTTCGGTTCCATGCCCGGAAGTGCTGTTACCGCACCTGTCAGAATCGCAATAATATCTGCATCACTACCTGCATTATCTGTAATCAGGTCGAGCTTGCTATATACATGAGCAACCAAATATTCAAGAGACTGGTCAATCTTACTCTTGGCATTTCCGGCTTTGATTTCCAGATGTTCACCGTCTACATAGAACTGCGCCCCTTCAATAGCATTTTGCAATTCGCTCATGGCACTCAGCTCATATTTTCCGGCTTCGTCCTGCTGGTCACTTATGATTTTCTGCACAGTTTTTGGAAGCTGGCTTACATTTCTCTGCTTTACATACTTGCGAATTTTCATAGCAGATTCCAGAGATTCATAGTAAGGTGTGTCAGCCAGGACCACGATTGCTTCGTTGCCTTTGGATTCTGCCATCAGACGATAATCCGTTTTTTCAATAGCATCGGTAGCAACAGTCAGGAAACGTAGACGCATACCGCCTGTTGCCACACCGACAGTAATACCATCTACCATTTGGTCGAAGGCAAAGTCATATTTTCCATAACGGAACTTCTTGGTTGTGAAAATATCGCCATAAATCATCTGAGCGATACGCTCCACGATAGAGGCGGTATCCACATTGGTATCCCGGATTTCACGCTGAATGTCCTGTTCTTCATCCGTCAGAAAGTTATAAGTGTCTCCGGTTCTGCCAATATAGTTCTGGCTCATCAGACGGTCAAGGCATCCACGGACAGCTTCACGCATAATAATCTTATCCACACGAATATCGTCTGCCATGAGGATAACGATATTGTCCAGATTGGAAGGAATATCATCAATATATCGAATTAAGTACAGAAGTTTCAGTACATCCACATCCTGCTGTTCGATGCCATCACCGTTGTCAGCAGCTTTTTGGCAACGCTCAATTACACGACGAATTGAACCATCCAGAAAAGTATGTACGGTATCATAAAAGCGAAAGAATGACACAATTGCATACTCGTTCTTCTCCTGAATTTTCTGTGCAGCTTCCTGGAAGCCGGACAGCATGGAACGCTCGCCACCGGACAGGTGCTTGCCGGAATTTCCGTGCTTCCGAATTTCAGCAAATACCTTCTGCATTATGATGAACTGATACGGCACAAACGGAAAGTTCTCCGAAAATTCCCTCGGACCGGAGTAACCTTTAATGTCCAGAATAGAACCGCTGAAGCTGAACAGGTTACGAAGAACAGAATCATTCTGTTCATAAACTCCTTCCAGGTCTTTGACTGCTTCTGGCTTCTTTTTCAGAATACGCTTCTGAATGACCTCATCCACGGAGGAAGAAGATAAGCTCAGTCTTGTTTTGAAACGAGCCTGGATACGGGAGAACTCATCGGCACGAACTTTGATGATTTCATCAATGGCTTCCTGTCCGGTGCAGATTACCCAAATCTTACCTTCACACTCACTTCCGATTTTCTCAGTCAGAGACTGGAGGTTCAAAAGCATATCCGTATCCGTTCCTACATACTGACCAACCTCATCAATCATAAACAGCAAACGGAAGTCCACAGGCTTAGTATCCACATAGGCTTTCATATCTTCCACAAGCTGTGCGATAGAAATTTCTGTTGCAGTTTTATCATTGAACCACGCCTTGGCATCGTCCTCACTCATATCCAGAACTTGCATCAATGTCGGAATGATGAACTTGCCATTGAAAGCAAAGGCACGGCGCATTTCCAGCCAAGGCTTGCCTTTCTTTTCTTCAAAAACTCTGCGGAACTCCTCAGTCTTACCCTGCTGGTCAATATAACGCTCCATCATGGCAACTTTCAGATTTTCACCGTAAAATCCCAGATGATTATAGAACATCTTTGCAAATACACGAAGTACAGCAGTCTTGTCTTTATTGCTGAAGCCTTCAATATCAATGTTGAAAAGAATTGTTTCCGTCTGACCCTTCGTGGCACGGTCGATCAACATAAAGGTTGCCGGGTCATCCTCAAACTTTTTACGGAAACGCTCCACACTGCGAATACCTTTTACCTCTTTATTTTCCAAAAGGTACGAAAGCATTTTCAGGAAGTGAGATTTACCACTTCCAAAGAAACCGGAAATCCAAACACCCATATCAGCTGTCGGCTGGTCAAAAGCATCACCGTAATAATTGAAGAAAGTAATGAAGTGTTTCTTCAATTCTCTGGTAATGACATATTCATTTAATTCCTGCTCAATCACATCATCAGCAGCCTGATCTACTTTAATTACACCATTGATTTTGCGATTAATATCATCCGCAAACATATCTCGAATCATCATGGCTTTATCCCCCTTAATCTATGACATTGAATGCCCGGTAATAATCATTTGGTGTCAGACGATTGAACAATTTTACATGACGGCCATCAAACTCACCCGGATACATAACCAAAATCGGAACATCCGAAAAATACGGTTGCAAGGCTTCCAGTAAAGTATGGATTCTCATAAACGGGAATACCTCGCCTACACCTGTCAGCATCAGCACATCACCTGGTTCATGTGGCTCATACTGGATTTTATCAATGAACTCTCCATTGCCGATTGCGGAGTTAAGCTGCTCCAGAAGATAAGCACTTCCGTCAGCTTCCTCCATATCTGGAATCGCATCTGTAATGTCCATATCATCGCAGATAGAGAGAAATGTTTTATATAAATTACAAACAATCAAATGGCAATCTAAGGACTGATCAGTTTCCAGCTGATTCACAAAATGGCGGACAACCATTTCATTCTCCGGTTCATAACAGAAGATTCTAATATTCACCTCATTGCTGAGTCCCTTGCCTTCTAGAAACTCCGGTTCCTGGATCAATGCCCGAACTTTGTCCAGGCGTTCTTTTATATCACTCATCAGGCTACCTCCTATGAAAAGCAATTAAACGCTGGCAGTATCGCCGTATCGCCATTGCTTCTGATGGCATTCTCCAAAACAGGATGCAGCCATACTGGATTCAAATGATCTGCCTTGAGATTGTCAAGATATTCTGTTTCGACAAGCACTCTGGCAATGATCTGTTTTAACTTTGTTATTGTGGTATCGCTCCAGGAAGCTACGGTATCATTCTGTTCCTGTAAACGCATAAAAAATGTATTCAAATCTATCTTACCAAAAGACGTGTCCCTTAATCTGTACTTCTCGCCAATAACGGTCATCATAAATTCCCAGACCAGTCGGCTCTGCTTCATCAACGCATACAGACAAATCTGTTTTGCCACATCCGTCGGCTGTGAAGCAATCGCGGAAACCAACGAATCATCTTCCAGTGCATGAAGCCGTTTGATGCAGGCTTTCGCAATGCGTGTGATAGATTTTTCCGTTGGGTACTGGAAAAGATTCTGCTCTACAATTTCTTTTACAATCGCATCATCTGAAATTCCTTCTACCATTAGCTTTGCGGTAGAACGCATTTCGTAGAAAAGGAACGGCTCTCTGGTCAAAGATGCAATATAAGGATAAGAATGATCCATGTTCCCGTACCTCCTTACTGCTCATCTTTTTTATCAGAAACAAATTCCATGATGTCTCCCACATCACAATTCAAAGCAGAACATATCTTTGACAGAATCTCTGTACTTACATTTTCATCTTTTGATAATCGAGACATCGTTGTTGTACTAACTCCTGTCATTGCACGCAAATCTTTCTTCATCATTTCTTTATCAATTAACAATTTCCACAATTTCTTGTAACTAACTGCCATTTTTTCACCTCAATCTTATTTGCTTGAAATATCTGTTCACATGGTATTTATCATCATATCAAAAAAATGCGTTTCAAACAATATAATCTATCAAAAATCATAATTTAACTCTGAAATATCGCATTTAAAATCACAAGAAACACATCATAACAAGACAAACCGAAAGTACAAATGCCACTATATATCCGATTCCACAGAAAAATTTTATCTCGTTTATTTTCACCAATCCCCTTCATCGCCATCCAATCCAACTTCTCCTCTTAAGCCAACCGGTCAAAATTTATTGCATATATTTCACCTTATGAAATGCCCGCTTCCTTCCGCATATCCCACACGTATAATTGCGGTAATACTTCGTGAATTCGCACTGTTTTTTTCTTTTTATAATCTGTCCACAATTCTCGCATACGAAACAATATTTATAATCAAGTCTCTTAGAGGCGCTGTAATTCTCCACGCCCTTCTCCTCGCCGGAGGTGGTTCGCTTTATGTTATATCCATATTTCTTATTCATGATATTCGCATATATGAGCCACAATCCGGTATGTCCCTTACAGCCTTTGCAGGTATGTAGTATCTCATGGATCATAGTTTCCTTGCAGGCTTGTTCGGATATACGCTCATCCTCGATCAGTCTGGCAGCAATCTGTATAATGCATGTTCCATCCAGATTTTTCGTACACATTCCCCATCTTGTTTTTGCACGACGGTTTATAACCCATGAGACAATATTTCCCGGCTCGATACCTGCGGCAAGAACTTCATCTATACACACCTTCTGCAGCATCTCAAAATTCTTCATATATACATCCTTTATTTCGTCGTTACACCATCTTTTGCGTTTCCGTTCCTGATATAAGAAATTCCCGGATATTTCCCTTACCAGTCCCCTTCGTCTCCATCCTCGATATCTTCCTCGATGGCATCATCCACGCCGGTTGCATAATCATCATCCCGGTCGTACCGGTCCTGATCATAATCGCCATCCATGTAGACATCATCGTAGCCGCTATCGTAAGAATCATGCGAATGGCTGCTGTTATACTTGCTGTTCGAACTGCTTGGCTTGTAACTGCTAGACGATGAACCGGAATTCGAACTGCTGCCCGAACTATTTGATGTGGAACCGCTGCCTGTCGTACTGCTGGTTGTAGAATGACTGTGCGAGCTGCTTGTTCCATATGCAGCCTTTCTGCGCTTTCCGGGTGTGTTGTGCTGATAGCAGTAACCGCCCTCCGTCGATACCGTGTTATCGCATCCTGCAAATGCACACTTCGGATCTTCTTTTTCGGTCAAAGATACGAAGAATCCGATTATTGCGAGCACTATGATAACTCCAAGTATTGCATAACCTACTGATTTCTGATTATTATTTCCGCTCATAATGATAACCTCCGTGAATCTTACGACTCCATGCTTCTTATTTCCGTTTCTTTGTATCTCCATCTTACGCAAAGCAACTGTCATAAATAAGTACTTGCATTATGAACATTCAAGTATTATCTTCTCTTTTTGTAACATAAAGTTATATCACAACTCCGTTGCAATGATCCACTTCATGCTGAATAATCTGTGCCACCCAGCCGGAATATTTCCCATGCTGCTTCTTGAAATGCTGGTCAAGGTAATCGACTTCTATCTCCTGATATCTCGTACATGGGCGTGTCCCGTCGAGCGACAGACATCCCTCTTCCACCTGATACGCGCCTGTTTTCTTCGTGATAACCGGATTCACCATCGCGAATTGGAACGGTCCGCTTGCCACGACGATGATATTCTTCTTTACGCCGATCATATTGGCCGCCATGCCGACGCAATGATCCAGATTCGCCCGGAGTGTATCGAGCAAATCTGTTATAACCTGTTTATCTGCTTCCGTTGCATCCACCGATTTCTGTGCCAGGAACAGCGGATCCCGCATAATTTTCTTTACCATATTTGATCCTTTCAACTCTATTACGCATACAAAATTATTAGTCCCATGTCTCTCTTACAAGTACATTTCCTGCAGTCGCTTAATCTCTGATTTCATCATATCTACCGTGCGCTCGGGAGCCACGATCTTCACTCCCGGAATTGCCATGATCCAGCTAAGGAACAATTTACTGACAGATACCCGTACCCGGACTGTAAAATGCTCTGAGTCGGTCTTCATGAGCGGAATATCGGTTCCGAAACGGTCAATGATCACATTTGCGGCATGGTTCTCACACAGAAGCGTTACTGTTTCCAGATTGCCATCAAACATACCGAAAAGCCTGTTCGTGTACTCCGACATCTGCATTTTCGAGAATTCCTCTTTTCCTTCCCGATCTTCATAGATCACGGATACATCTACCATCTTATCGACGCGGAAATGCTTAATCTTGTATTCTCTGTTGTCATATCCTACCAGATAGTATTTCTCGTCATCCCAGCACAGCGCCCACGGGCTGACACTATAGTAAGCCCCGCCATGCTTCAATTCCATCTTCTTATCTGCCGTCCATGTGAAATATTGGAATTTGATCTGGCTCTCCTCATTTAACGCCTCGTGAATCTTATCCACGCTGTAATAGATGCGTTCGTTCATCGTCTTCACGCGTCCATTTACATTGACCTGACGTGCCAGCTTCTTCGCCTCGTATTTGCTTGCGTAGCTCTCAAGCTTCGCGATCAGCTCGTCGGATTTCTTCTCTGTGATGAATCTGGAGGACTGCACCGCATCTACGAGAAGTTTCAGCTCGACAAGCTGGAATTGCCGGCTTGCAACCTTATAATGGTAGGTCTTGCCATATTGCATACCTATGATATCCAGACCAAACGTGCGCAGATTCTCGATGTCACTGTACAGGCTCTTCCGCTCTGCTGTGACATTGTATGCTTTCAGTTTCTCAACGATTTCGTTCAGTGTCAGGTCATGATCTTCGTCTGTCTCTTCGAGCAGAATCTTCATCAGATACATGATTTTTAGTTTCTGGTTGAGTCTTGGTCCCCGGACAATCTTCTTTTTTTCCTGATTTTCTGTTTTCTGTTCTGATGTGTTATCCATCGTGTTATCCCCTTCTTATAGTATAATCTATGACTCTTCCAAGCCGTTACCTGCATCAGCTTTGTGTTTATCTTATTTTACACTAAAATAGCAAAAAGTGATAGCTGGAAATTCAGATCAGCATCTATCTCTCCCCACTTGACAAATATCCTCCCACCCGCTAGAATACAGAAAGTGTCCGGAATCCTACCGGACACGCAATCACATACCAAAACCCTTTACGGGAGTGGATTTTTTAAGAGAATTCTTTTTTCGCCACACAGTATATTTGCTGTGTGGTTTTTTTATGCAAGACAATTCTTCTTGTCCTGCCCGGCAGACGGGTTTGCTCTGCCCGCAGGCAGGATGATATACACAATAATTACGAAGGAGTGAAAAATATGAACCAGAATTTTATGAAAGAAAAACCGATTTTACCGTTGGTTATCTCGATGTCTCTGCCGATGGTTATTTCCATGGCAATCAATTCTCTATACAACATCGTCGACAGCTATTTTGTGGCGAAGATCAGTGAAGATGCCATGACTGCAATCTCGCTTGTATATCCGCTGCAGAATCTGATGACTGCGATTGCGGTTGGATTCGGTATCGCGATGAATGCAAGAATTGCATTTTGTCTTGGTGCGAAGGATCAGGAGAAAGCGGGCGAGGCAGCGGTCACAGGCATGTTCTTAAGTGTGATCCACGGAATCATTCTGATGGTTGCCTGTATGTCCGGTATGCCGCATTTTCTGAGACTTTATACGAAGGATGAAGCAATCATCGAGATGGGACTTACCTACGCCAACCGCGTATTCGTGTTCTCGGTCATCATCATGCTTGGAATCTCGCTGGAGAAGATCTTCCAGTCGGTCGGCAGAATGAAGGTTTCCATGCTCAGTATGATGTGCGGCTTTATCTCCAACATCGTACTCGATCCGCTGATGATCTTCGGCATCGGACCATTTCCGAAGATGGGGATGGCGGGAGCCGCTTACGCAACCGGAATCGGACAGACGATCACATTACTTGTCTATGTGCTATTCTGCATCTTCCGTCCGTTGCCGCTTTCCTTCAAGCGTAAGAACCTGTCGTTTAACAAGGCATTGCTTGGGAATCTGTACGCCGTCGGCATTCCGGCTTCCCTGAACATGGCGCTGCCGTCACTCATGATCTCCTGTCTGAACGGTATCCTGACAGCATTTTCGGAGAAATACGTCCTCGTGCTTGGGGCTTATTATAAGCTGCAGACATTTATTTACCTGTCTGCAAACGGAATCATCCAGGGTATTCGCCCGATCATCAGCTTCAACTACGGTGCCGGCGAGAAGAAACGTGTCCGGCAGATCTTCCGGACTACACTCTGTCTGACCGCCGGTGTGATGGCGGTCGGTGTGCTGCTTTCCCTGCTCATACCGGGACAGATGATCGGACTTTTCACCGACAATGAGACGACGGTTGAGATCGGTGTCAAGGCACTCACGATCATATGCATCGGATTTATCATCTCGGCAGTTTCGGTCACCTGTTGCGGTGCGCTCGAAGCCCTGCAAAAGGGAATGGCGTCCCTGCTGATTTCGTTGTCGCGTTATGCCGTTGTCATGATACCTGTTGCCTTTGTTTTAAGCCGCGTCCTCGGTGCCAATGGAGTCTTCTGGGCATTCCCGGTCACAGAGACCATCTCCGCGGTTGCTGCATATGCGATTTACCGCCTAATAAAATTGTAACCGGTGTTCCACGAGTGTATCGTCCACATACTCAAGCCGCAACGTGAAAAATCTTGGATCATCTGACAGGATCTGCTTCAGGAATATGGCGTCTCCGCTCCAGGTCGGAAGCTCCGGCACCTGTGTTTTGTCGACCCAGGCCAGATCCCCCTCGTTGCAGGTGATCAGCTCTCCGGTAAATCCATCTGCCGTGAACAGGCACATCAGCTCCGGCTCACACTCGTTGCTGATAAATGTAATCAGCCCACGGAACCGGTACGACGTAAGTGTCAGCCCTGTCTCTTCCTTCACTTCGCGAAGCAGACATTCTTCCGGTCCTTCGCCCTCCTCGGCATGTCCTCCGACACCGATCCATTTATCCTTATTGATATCTTTCTTTTTCTTCGTCCGATGCAGCATGAGGTATTTCCCATCCTGCTCGATATAACATAATGTTGTCATTCTCATAGTGATTCCACCCCACGTTTCAACCGCTCCATACCGTCTTTCAGCAGTGCTCTTGGACAGGCGATATTCAGTCGCAGGAATCGGTCTCCATCCCCGGAGAATCCACTTCCGGCGGACAGGAACAATCCTGTCTTCTTGCGGATGCGATGTTCGATCTCCCGCGAATTTCCCGGAAGATCCTTGCAGTAGATCCATAACAGGTAGGTCGCCTCCGAAGGAAGAATCTCCACCTCCGGTATCTGTTCCTTCACATACTGAACTGCATACTGCTTGTTCTCGTAGATATAGGCACGGAGCGCATCTAGCCAGTCTGCGCCCTTGGTAAATGCCGCGATTGCCGCGTCAACCGCAAATGCATTCGGCTCTGCAACTTCATCAGTGTTGATCCCACGCCATACCTTATGGCGAATCACCGGATTCGGTACAGAGATGGCTGCCGTCTGCAAACCTGCCAGATTGAATGTCTTCGTCGGAGCTATACAGGTAATACTGTTATCCCGGCAGATATCGGATACCGATGCAAACGGAATATATCCGCATCCCGGATCTGTCAGATCACAATGAATCTCATCCGAAAGCACAATCACATGATTCTTTGCACATAATACACCGATTCGTTCCAGCGTCGCTTTGTCCCAAATCTTTCCAATCGGATTGTGCGGGTTACAGAGAATCAGCAACGTCGTCTGCGGATCTGCGAGTTTCTTTTCCAAGTCTTCAAAATCAATATGATATGCATTTCCATCAAATACAAGCGGACTTTCTAACACCTGTCTGCCATTATTCAGAATCGAGTTAAAGAATATATTATACACTGGTGTCTGCACCAGTACCTTTTCGGCTGGTGTTGTCAGCTTCCGCACAATCGACGAGATTGCCGGTATAACACCGGTACAAAACATCAGCCAGTCCTTCTCCATTGTGAAATCATGGCGGATCTTCCACCAGTCGATATACGCCTGATACCATGCATCCGGAATCTCTGTATAGCCGAAACAACCATGCTGCGCACGCTTGCTGATTGCTTCCATAATTGCAGGCGCTGTTTCGAAATCCATATCCGCTACCCACATGGGTAGAATATCCGTGTAACCAAACACGTTTGCAAGATTGTCGTACTTCACGCAACTCGTGTTCCGACGGTCTATTATCTGATCAAAATTGTACATACTTTTTTTATTTAATCGAGTAGCAAGTTATAAAACTCTTTTTAATTATTTGTACGGAAATGAACGGGAAATGTAGAAACATTTATTTCATATTTTAGTAACCGTTTCTTAACAAT
>OGLH01000372.1_pt1 | contig 15715 bp, 14 predicted proteins | sample 1572791 | NCBI WGS metagenome assembly OGLH01 (sample SAMEA2581913, study PRJEB24529) | metagenome | biome: Human gut stool | place: China | collected 2011
TTCCCTACACGACGCTCTTCCGATCTGATCATCCCAGGTTTCGGACCGCAGCGCCACGCAAACGGCGAGCAGGAGACGCGCGGCATTGCGGCGCTGGCCTGCATCACGGGAAACGTCGGCAAATCCGGCGGCGGCTCGGGCCTTCCGAGATTCGCGCCCCCGCGGCCTGCCATCGCGTTCCCGGTCGGCGAGGATGCGTACCCCGGCTATATCCCGACCTTCCTCTGGTCAGACGCGGTGTTCCGCGCAAAAGAGATGGACTTTGCGCATGACGGCTTAAAATACGTCGACCATCTGCGCTCGAACATCAAAATTATCTACAACATTGCCGGAAATACGCTGATTAACCAGCACTCCGATATCAACCGGACGATCCGGATTTTAAAGGACGAGTCCTTGTGCGAGCTGATCGTGACGAGTGACCTTTTCATGACGGCAAGCGCCCGCTGGTCCGATCTGATCCTCCCGGCGGCCTCGGTTCTCGAGAGCAACAACGTCACCATGGGCTGGTGCAACGACGATTATCTGCTCAGCAACAGCCGCGCCGTCGAGCCGCTGTTCGGTACGATGCCGGACTATGACTGGGTCTGTATGATTGCCGATGCCATGGGCTACGGCGAGGCGTTCCGCGCCGGACACAAGACGACCGAGGACTGGATCTTGGATCTCTACAACACCTTCCGCCAGACCAAGGAGACGGAGCTTCCGCCTTATGAGCAGTTCCGCGAGAACGGCGGCTACAAATACAAAAACCCACCGCTTCGCATCGCGTACCGCGAGCAGATCGAAAAGGGTGTGCCGTTCCACACGCCATCCGGCAAAATCGAGTTCTATTCCATGCAGATCCACGACCTGGGAGACCCGATTCCGCCGATTCCCCGTTACACGCCTGCGCCCGAAGGCCCGGACGACGCGCTGCGGGAAAAATACCCGCTGCAAATGATCGGCTACCATACCAAGCGGCGCTGCCATTCCATCCACGATCAGAACCCGTGGCTGGAGGAGGTCGACCCGCCGGCTCTGTGGATGCACCCGGACGACGCGGCCGCGCGCGGCATTGCAAACGGAGACATGATCGAGGTCTTCAACGACCGCGGCACCGTCCGCATTCCGGCAAAGGTCACCCGGCGCATCATGCGCGGCGTTACGTGCATGTCCCAGGGCGGCTGGTACACGCCGGACAAAAACGGCGTAGACACCCGCGGCAGCATCAACGTGCTGACCGGCGTGCGGCCGACGCCGCTTGCAAAAGGCAACCCGCAGCATACGAATCTCGTCGAGGTTCGGAAGGCTGTTGAGTAAATATCAAGCAGGACCTGCGTCTTTGCTTGCAGAGACGCAAAAATGAAGGAGGAACCCTACTATGTTAATGGAAGAAGAAAGAAAACTCGTTGCCGAATACGGCAGAAAAATGAGCACCGACGGCCTCGCACGCGGCACCGCCGGCAACATCAGCATCAATAACCCGGAACTCGGCCTGATGGCAATCAGCCCCTCCGGCCTCGGCTATTTCGACACCACGCCCGAGGACGTGTGCGTCTGCGACCTCGACGGAAAAGTCGCCGACGGCACGCGCAAGCCCTCCAGCGAGCACGGCCTGCACGCCGCGTTCTACAAGGAGAAGGCTTCCCAGGGCTGCCTGGCTATCGTCCACACCCATTCCGACTACGCAACGACTCTCGCCTGCATGGGAGAGCCCATCCGTGCCGTGCACTACGTCATCGCAACTGCGGGTACGAACGAAATCCCCATCTGCGGCTACACCACGTTCGGCACGCCGGAGCTGGCCGAGATGGCAGTCAAGGCCTGCACGCACGGCAACGCAGTGCTTCTTGCAAACCACGGCCTCGTTGCGTTTGGCAAGGATCTCAAGAAGGCCTACAACATTGCGGGCAACATGGAGTCTCTTGCAAAGACGCAGTGGCAGTGCATGTGCGCCGGTAAGATGAACGTTCTGACCAAGGAGCAGATCGACGCGGTTCTTGTCCGCTTCCAGACCTACGGCCAGACCACGTCCAAGCCGGGCGAGCTGAAGGGCTATTGATCGGTAACCGGAAAGGAGGGGACCGGGAGACCGGTTCCTTCCGAAAAACTATCGAATTTGGTGGAATATAACATGCAAAACGCATATCTGGTCTTTGATATCGGCACCGGCAACACCCGTGTCGCGCTGGTCGGCGAGGACGGCGCTATTTTGGATATCGCCAAGGAAAACACACGCATGTACACCGACCCCATCGCCAGCCGCGCGCAGTATTTTAAGCCGCAGGAATGGCAGGACGCGGTGTTTTCCCTCATCCGCGGGCTTCTTGCCGCGCACCCGGACGTTGCGGTCCGGGCCGTTACCGGAAGCACGCTCCGGCAGGGGATCGTTCTGGTGGGTCATGACGGGGGAAGCATCGTCGGCTACACCAACGCCGACCGCCGCGGCGAGGGCTTCATGCAGGAGCTTGACTGGAAGCGCATCTGGGAGCTGACCGATCTGAGCCCGTCTCCCATTTTCTCCGCCATCAAGATTCTCGGCACCTCGAAGCTTCAGCCGCAGGTGCTCGAGCAGACGAAGTTCTATACCTCCATCAGTGACTGGATGGGCTACGTGTTTACCGGTCGCGCCGTCTGGGAGCGCGCGCAGGCGATGCAGAGCGCTCTGTATGACGCGGTCAACGGCTGCTGGTCGCAGGAGCTGTGCGACCTCATTGGCGTCGATATCGGAAAGCTTCCGGAGCTCGCCGACGCAGGCACGGTGCTCGGCCCCATCCGCCCGGAGATTTGCCAGACGCTCGGCCTGACAGGAGAGCCTGTCTTCGTCGTCGGCACGGCGGACACGCAGTCAGCCATTTCTGCCATGCAGGCGGAGGTCGGGGAGCTTGTGACCGTCTCCGGAACGACGTCTCCGACGCTCAAGATCATCACCGACTTCTGCAAATATCCGCGCACATGGGTCAGCCCCACGGCGGAGCCCGGAAGACTTATGCTGGAGGTCAACACGGCAAGCTCCGGCATCAATCTCCAGCGCTTCAAGGATACCATGCTGAAGGATATGCCCTATGAGCACCTCAACGAGGACGCAGCGCAGCGCGGTCTTCCGGAGCGGAACCTGCCCGGTATGTACGCGGTGTTCCTGACCGGTATGCATCTCGATCAGGACCTTCTGACGGGCGGGTTTGTCATGAGCAACCCGATCAGCGTCGATACAAAGCCGGAAGACTATTTCCACGCGCTGACACTCAACATCGGCATGAGCATTTCCATGTGCATCGAGAAGATGAAAACGCTCCAGCCGCTGGAGCGCGATTATCTCATCGGCTGCGGCGGAGGCTTCTCGTCCCCGGTCGTGGGGCAGACGGTCGCTGATCTCACAGGGCTCAAGGTGCGGATATTTGACAACTGGCGCGAGGCGACCGTCTACGGCGGATACGTGCTTTGCTGCCGCGCAACCGGAAAGCCGGTCCCCGCGCGCCGCCAGATCGCGGAAATTTGCCCCAAGCCGTCGCAGGCACTGGAGCGCTACTACAAAAATTGGAAGGAAATGCGTGAGCATTTCAAGGAGTTTAAACTGAAATAGGAGAATACGCATGAAAGCATTAGTCGTTTACGATCCGAAATCCAAATTTACGCTGGACGCGCTGAAGGCAGTGGAATACAAGCTGGCAGAGCTGGAGAACCTCGAGCTCGTCTATGTCGCCGACCACAACCATGAGCGCATGGAAAACCCGAAGGAATACAACCTCAAGATGGAAAAGGAAGGTCCGGAATGGATCACGCCCGAACCCGAGGTCATGGAGCAGATCAAGGACGCGGATATTCTGATGACCTCCTTCTGCGGCGTGACCAGAGCCATGCTCGAGGCCGGCAAGAACCTCAAGCTCGTGTTCATGATGCGCTCCGGCTGGGAAAACTGCAACGTCAAGGCGGCCAAGGAGCTTGGCATTCCTGTCTGCAACTGCCCGTCTCGTCTGGCAGAGCCGGTCGCCGATCTGACGGTCGCGATGATGATCTGCGAGTGCCGCGGTATCCTGCGCGGCAACCGCGATATTCTCAACGGTGAATGGAACCAGAACGATATCTACAACGACACGACGAACGCAGCGCTCTGCAACCTCCGCATCGGCCTGTACGGTTACGGCGGAATCGGCCGCGCCATCGCAAAGCGCCTCATCAAGGGCTTTGGTGCCGAGGTCGTTGCATACGATGAGTACTGCACGCCCGAGCAGATGATGGCAGACGGCGTGAAGCCCGTTTCTCTTGACGAGCTGCTGTCCACCTCCGACATCGTTTCGATCCACCTGCGTCTGGTTGAGGCCACCAAGAACATCATCGGCAAGGAGGCTTTTGCCAAGATGAAGCCGACCGCGATCTTCTGCAACACCGCGCGCGCAGGTCTTGTCGATCAGGAAGCTCTGTGCGACGCGCTCCAGAGCAAGAAGATCCGCGGCGCCGTGCTCGATGTGTTCTGGGATGAGCCCGTGCCGAAGGACAGCCCCTTCCTGAAGATGAACAACGTCACCATGACCCCGCACCGCGCAGGTGTGACGACGGACATCGTTCCCAACACCTATAACCTGATGATTCAGGACCTGCGCCGCTTCTGGGCGGGCGAGCCGCTGAAGTTCCTGGTCAAAGAATAAGCAGAAACCGCGATAGCCGGATGGCCTGCCATCCGGCTGCGCCGGGAAGGAGTAGCATATGCAGACATTTTCGATTCCGTATTATAAAGACCATGTCACGCTGAACGTTCCGGACGAGAATCTGAAGGCGGCCATCTATCCGAAGGCAGAGTCCTATCAGGCGGCGCTTCCGGAGGCGGAGCTGGTGCGCGAGGCGCTGGAGCATCCGATCGGCTCCGAGAAGCTCTGCGAGCTGGCGAAGGGCAAGAAAAAAATCACCATTGTGACCAGCGACCACACCCGTCCGGGCCCTAGCAAGATCACACTTCCGATTCTGCTTGCCGAGCTGCGCAAGGGAAACCCCGAGGCGGAAATTACGATTCTCATCGCCACGGGTCTGCACCGCGAGACGACGCAGGCCGAGCAGCGGCAGATGTTCGGCGACAAGATCGTCGATGAGGAGCGCATTGTGGTCAATAACGCGTTCCGCAAGGAAGACTTCGATTTTGTCTGCAAGCTTCCTTCCGAAGCGGAGCTGTGGGTCAACCGCGAGGCGCTCACCTGCGACCTTCTCATCACAGAGGGCTTCATCGAGCCGCACTTCTTTGCGGGCTTCTCCGGCGGACGCAAGAGCATCCTGCCCGGTATCTGCAACGCGGCGACGGTCAATGAGAACCATTCCTACAAGGCTGTCTCCAATCCGCACGCAGCTGCGGGCGTGCTCGAGGGCAACCCCATCCACGAGGACATGCTCTGCGCGGCAAAGGCGGTGCATGTGCAGTTCATTCTGAACGTCGCGCTCGACGCGCAGAAGAAGATCATCGCGGCCTGGGCAGGCGATCTGGAGAAGGCGCATGCCGAGGGCGTGAAATTCGTCAGGAGCCTTGCGCAGTGCCCGGTCGTCGAAGGAGACATCGTCGTCACCTCCAACGGCGGGTATCCGCTCGACCAGAACCTCTACCAGAGCCCGAAGGCTGTGGCGACGGCGGAGGCCTGCTGCCGCGAGGGCGGCGTGATCATCATGTGCTGCTCCTGCGCGGACGGTATGGGCGGGTCAAACTTTGAGCGGCTCATCACGATGGGAAGCGTCGACGAGATCGACGCGTATCTTTCGAAGATCCCGCCGAAGGAGTCGATCTCCGAGCAGTGGTGCGCGCAGATCTATTCCAGGATCCTCAAGCACCATAAGGTCATTCTGGTGACGACGTTCCTGGATCACGAGCTGGTCCGCAAGGCCAACATGATCCCCGCGTCTGATGTAAACGAGGCGCTCGAGATGGCGCTTGAAATGATGGGCAAAAACGCGCAGGTCGTTGTCATCCCGGACGGCGTGGCGGTTCTTGCTGTGAAAGGATGAAACGTATGAACGAATTGAAGCTTGCATTACGGGTCGACGATCTGGACAACGTCGCGACGATTTTCGCCGAGGGCGTGACCGACGGCACCGAGGTCGTCATCCACGATAAAAAGGGCAACAAGGACCAGGTCCACGTCATCGGCGACGTGCCCTACGGTCATAAAATCGCTGTCCGTGACATCAAGGCCGGCGAACACATCATGAAGTACGGCCAGTCCATCGGCGTTGCCGACGTCGACATCAAAAAGGGCGAATACGTCCATATCCACAACATGAAGGCGCTTCGCGGCCGCGGCGATCTGTAAGGAGGGACGCGTCATGAGCTATACATTCCAGGGCTACAGAAGACCGGACGGAAAGTTCGGCGCAAGAAATCTGGTCGCCGTCATTCCGACGACCATCTGTGCAAACGACGTGGCGCAGGCGATCTGCCGCCAGATTCAGGGCACTGTCGGTTACTTCCATCATCAGGGCTGCTGCCAGCTGCCGTCCGACCTCAAGCGTGTGACGGAGGTTCTCATTGATCTCGGCCTGAGCGCAAACGTCGGCGCGGCGCTGATCGTGAGCCTCGGCTGCGAGGGTACCGATCATCAGCGCGTCTATGAGACCATCAAGGCCAGCGGCAAGCCGTGTGAGATCATCCACATTCAGGAGCTCGGCGGCACCTCCGCCGGCATTCAGGCCGGTATGGACGCGGCGCAGCGCCTTGTCATGCAGATCTCCGGCCAGCAGCGCGAGACCTGCGATATCTCCAATCTGACCATGGCCATCAAGTGCGGCGGCTCGGATACGACCTCCGGCATGGCCTCCAACTGTGTCATCGGCTACGTGGCAGACAAGCTCGTTGACCTCGGTGCGACCGTCGTCTTCGGCGAGACGACCGAATTCCTCGGCGGCGAGCACATTCTGGCAAGCCGTGCGGTCGGCGGTCCCGACGGCCCCGTCGCAAAGAAAATTTACGAGATCGTTGAGCGGATGGAAAACCGCGCGAAGGCCATCGGCGAGGACATGCGCGGCGGTCAGCCGACCCCCGGCAACATCGCAGGCGGTCTGTCCAGCATCGAGGAAAAGAGCCTCGGCGCAATTGTCAAGTCCGGCCATCGTCCCATTCAGGGCGTTCTCGAATACACCGACCGCATCACGGATCAGAAGGGCCTCTGGATCAAGGACACCCCGGGCCGCGAGCCCGAGATTCTGACCGGCATGGCCGCAACGGGCGCGCAGGTCCTGATGTTCTCGACCGGCCGCGGCGCACCGCAGGGCTTCTGCTCGATGCCTGTCATCAAGATCTGCGGCAACCCGATCACCTACGCGCGCATGTCGCACGATATGGACCTGAATGCGGGCCGCATCATCACGGGCGAGAAGACCATTGAGCAGGTCGGCGAAGAGGCGTTTGAGATGCTTTTGAAGGTGCTCTCCGGTCAGATGACCAAAAATGAGGCGCTTTCCTACTTCGGCTCCATCGATATCTATTGCCTTGGACCTGTCATTTGATGTATAATATGTTAGAACGCTGGAAGCCGGGTTTCCCGGTTTCTGGCGGTCTGCCGGTATGGATGCCGGCGGAAATGAAGAACACAGAAAGTTGGATTCTTTACGTATGGAGTATCAGAAGCAAAAGGAAACCCCCTATGAGGTGCTGGTTTATGAGTCTTTGAAGCAGAAGATTCTTTCCGGCGGTTATGCCGCGGGCGAGAAAATTCCAGAGCAGAGCGTCTCTGAGGAGCTGGGCGTGAGCCGTTCGCCGCTGCGTTCGGCCATCCGGCGGCTGGCAAGCGAGGGACTGATCGAGTATTACCCGTATCGCGGCGCATTTGTCAAGGCCTATACGGACAAGGATATTCATGACGCCTTCGCCATCCGTATCCTTCTGGAATCCTACGCGATCTCCAACATCGATCCTGAGGCGCTCGAACAGGAGCGCGGCGAGATCGAAGCGCTCATTGCCCGCTGCAAAAGCGGCGACCGGAGAGACGAAAAGGAGCTCGACGTGCTGGTCCACGAGACGGCCATCCGCCTGTGCCAGAACGCGGCGCTGCTGGATATTTACCGGACGCTGTATACGAAAATTGGCCTGTTCCGGGACATTTCCATTGCGGATAAAAAAATGAGCGACCTTGCCAACCGCTCCCATGCCGTCATGCTCCGCAGCATTCTCGACGGCAACACCTCCAAGGCGCTGCACATCGTCAAGAAGCACTTGCAGGAATCGGAGGAGAAGGTTATTTCCTACTATCGCGGCTCACGAAAAGAGGGCGCGTAACGGACGCAAAGGAGCGCGGCATGCACGAACAGACGATTTGCGCGGCGCTTTTTGCCGGGGGCGCTTCTCGCCGGATGGGAACAGACAAGGCGCTTCTTCCGTGGCGTGGAAGTACGCTCGTTCGGTACCTTGCAGGAGAGCTTGGCTTTTTTTCGGAGAAGCTTCTCTCTGCGCAGAAGGCATCGCTGCTCCCGGGCGCGGATTGGCGGCTTGTTCCGGATCTGCGGTCCGGCTGCGGGCCATTGGGCGCACTCGAGAGCGTGCTGAGCGCGATGCGCTCGGATGCGGCTTTGTGCGTTGCGTGTGACCTCCCGTTTTTTACGCGGGAGCTGGGGCAGGCGATGCTTCGCGCGCTCCGGGAGGGGGCCGACTGCCTCGTCTGCCGGGACGAAACCGGGCGCGTGCATCCGGTCTGCGCCATTTATCAGAGGCGAATTTTGCCTGTCGTGATCGAGCGGCTGCAGGCGGGCGATTTTCGCATGATGCACCTGCTCGCGAATCTGAAGACAGATTATTTTCCGGTCACAGCCGCGCAGATGCAGAACGCGAATACGCCGGAAATTTGGAACGAAATTACAGAAAACGACCATGCTTGATGCAAGTCCGCCCTTTGCGCTGTAGTGCCGGGGCGGGCTTTTTGCGCGCGTTTTCGTTGACGAAGCGTTTTTTCCATGTTAAAATAACATTATGGAACAGAATTTCAGACCTGTCCTGGCGATTCGGATCTTCGCGGACGAAAAATGCTTCGGCCCCGGCATCGCGGTTCTGCTGCAGAAGGTGCAGGAGCTGCATTCGCTTCGCGCCGCGGCCATGTCTATCGGCATGGCGTATTCCAAGGCCTGGACGATCCTCAAAAACGCGCAGCAGCATCTGGGCTTCGAGCTGCTTCATTCCACCACCGGCGGCAAACACGGAGGAGGTGCGACGCTGACGCCGGAGGCAACTGCATTGCTTGCAGCATACCGGGAATATTGCAGCGAGCTCAACACATTCGCAATGACGCTGTTCGCGGAAAAATTCGAAGGGATCCTCTGACGCGCACGGAAATAAACTGCCTGCGCGCCGTTTTGCTGCGCATTTTTGCAAAAGACGGTTGCGTTTGGCGGATAATTGTTGTAAGATAGACACAGATAGAATCTGCGGAACGCCGCACAAATTTTGGAGGTAATCACATGTTTACAAAACTGCTTGACGCTCTGAAAGCCACCCGCCGTACCATTGTCTTCACCGAAGGCCCCGACGCCCGTATCCTCGAGGCGACCGACCGTCTTCTCAAGGAAGACCTGATGGACGTCATCCTGATCGGCAACGAAGCCGAGGTCAAGGCCGCGGCCGAGAAGGGCAATTTCTGCATTTGCAAGGCCACCATCATCGACCCCGCTACATATGAAGGCATGGACGAGATGGTTGCGAAGATGGTCGAGCTCCGCAAGGGCAAGATGACCGACGAGGAGTGCCGCGCAGCTTTGTCCAAGGGCAATTATTTCGGCACGATGCTCGTAAAGCTCGGCAAGGCTGACGCTCTGCTCGGCGGCGCTACCTACTCCACCGCCGACACCGTCCGTCCCGCCCTCCAGCTCGTGAAGACCAAGAAGGGTGCGCACCTCGTATCCTCTTCCTTCATCCTCTTCCGCAAGGACAAGGACGGCAACGACGAGAAGTACTGCATGGGCGACTGCGCCATCAACATCGACTATCAGGACACCGTTGACAAGGCGACCGGCGCCGTGACCTTCACCGCAGCCCAGAAGCTGGCGGAAGTGGCCGTCGAGTCCGCCCGCACAGCAGAGTTCTTCGGCATCGACCCGAAGGTCGCGCTGCTGTCCTTCTCCACCAAGGGCTCCGGCAAGGGCGGCACCGTCCAGCTCAGCCACGACGCCACCATCGAAGCGCAGAAGCTCGCGCCCGAGATGGCCATCGACGGCGAAATGCAGTTTGACGCGGCGGTCTCCCCGGTCGTCGGTCAGCTGAAGTTCCCGGGCAGCAAGGTCGCGGGCTACGCCAACACCTTCATCTTCCCGTGCATCGAAGCCGGCAACATCGGCTACAAGATCGCCCAGCGCCTCGGCGGCTTTGAGGCCTACGGCCCCATCCTGCAGGGCCTGAACGCCCCCATCAACGACCTCTCCCGCGGCTGCAACGCCGACGAGGTCTACAAGATGGCCATCATCACGGCTGGCATGGCCTGATCGGACAAGTCTTACATATACCGATGGCTCCCTTGTGTTAAGGGAGCTGTCACCGAAGGTGACTGAGGGATTGCTGTCGCAGATTTGTGACTTCCCTATGTCTCCGACGGCCATATCTTTTCCCGTGCGTGGGAAAAGATATGGAAGAAAAGGACGCTGATTACTCAAAAACCGCCATCACGTATCTGCTCAATGGACAGACACACTTTTACGCCGTCCCTTTTGCCGATCGATGAATGACTGCCGAAAGAGCACGCCATTGTTGGTGATGGCTGAATCGGATTTTTGAAATTTGCAGCGTGCGCCTGCGGGCGCAATAAATCCAAAACGCAAGTTCAGCTTGTGTTTTGAGAGGAGGGACCGGGCTCGTTCCGTCGAGGCCGGTCCCGGCGAAAAGGTCTCTCACGCGACCAATCGAAAAACTTCGTGGGGATACCGCCTTGGGGCGGCATCCCCATATTTTTGCCTTGGAGTATTTTTTCTATGAAACTGACTGATTATCTGGGCGATAAGCCCTTCTGGCGCGTGACCGCGCGGCTGGCGCTGCCGGTGGCGCTGCAGAACGTGCTGACGAGCTCGTTCCAGCTGGTCGATACGATGATGGTCTCGCGGCTCGGCGACGTGACGCTCTCGGCCGTCGGCATGGCCGCGCAGTGGGGCTGGCTGTGCAACCTGCTGAACTTCGGCCTGTGTTCGGGCATGAGCGTATTCATCTCGCAGTACTGGGGCGTCAAGGATCACAAGGGGATCCGGCGCGTCATGGGGCTGGGGCTGGTGTTCTCGCTGTTCGTGTCGCTGCTGTTTCTGGCCGTCGCGCTGGCGGCGCCCACATGGGTGCTGGGCCTGTTCAATCAAGACCCCGCCGTCGTGGAAACCGGCTGCCGGTATCTGCGCATCGTCTGCTTCTCCTATCCTGCCGTCGCGCTGACGTATCTGCTGTCCAACGTCCTGCGCGGGACCGAGCGCGTCCGGCTGCCGCTCTATGTCTCCATCGTCACGACCATTGCCAACGCGTTTGCCGACTACGGCCTGATCTTCGGCGCATTCGGCCTGCCGGAGCTCGGCGTGCAGGGCGCGGCGATCGCGACGTGCATCTCGTCGTGGCTGGGGCCGGTGCTGATCCTGCTGTTTTCCGTGTTTGAGAAAAACATACTCATCGGACCCATGCGGGAGCTGTTTGCGTTCAGCTGGAAGCAGCTGGGCGAGTTCTGCACGCGGGCGCTGCCCGTCATGTCGAACGAGGGACTGTGGGCCCTCGGCATGCTGACGCTCAACCGCATCTACGCCAACATGGGCTATGAATATTACGCGGGCATGACCATCTTCAAGACGTTTTCGGAACTGGCCTTCGCCTTCTTCGTCGGCCTTGGCGGCGCGTGCGTCATCATGGTCGGCAAATCCATCGGCCAGGGCAAGATCCGGCGCGGCGTCGCCGACGCGCGGCGGTTTTCCGTGCTGGTGCCGCTGATGGGCCTCATCGTGGGTCTGGCCATGATCGCGGCGCGGCACCCGCTCGTGTCGCTGTTCGCCGCGGGCGACAATCTTTCGGCCACGACGATCTCGACTGCCTACGCCGTGACGATCTTCTGCTCGCTGGAATACTGCTTCCGCAACATCTCCTACGTGCAGGTCGTGGGCGTGTTCCGCTCCGGCGGCGATACGCTGACGGGCATGCTGTTCGACCTCGGAAGTCTCTGGTGCGTGTCGATCCCGCTGACGCTGCTGGCTGCGCGCGTGCTGCAGCTGCCGTTTATCGGCGTCGTGATCTTCGCGTATCTGGGTGAGGACATCCCGAAGAGCATCCTCTGCCTGCTCCACTTCAAGAGCATGCGCTGGATCCGCCCCGTCACCGAGGAGGGCCGGGCCGGTCTGCGTGACTATCAGGGCGAATGAGCCCATTTCCCGGCATTCTGCCGCCGCTCCTTCCCTTTGGAAGGCGCGGCGGCTTTTTATTTTCTTTTTACAATCCCCGAAAGATTTGACCAAAGTTTTACCGAAATCTGCTTTCACATTTTAGGTCATAGCAGTATCTTGATGCACGTAGACAAGATGTCGAATCAATTGAAAGGAGATCATCAAAATGAAGAAGATGCCCAAAGTTCTCACCACTGTACTTGTAATTGCCCTTGCCGCGCTGACGCTCGCCGGCTGCGCCAAGAAGGATACCTCCCCCGTCACGACCGACGGCTCGACCTCCATGGAGAAGGTCATCGGCGCTCTGGGCGAAGCCTTCATGGAAGCAAACTCCGGCGTAAACTTCACCTATAACCCCACCGGCTCCGGCTCCGGCATCCAGGCTGTCTCCGAAGGCCGCTGCGACATCGGCCTGTCCAGCCGCGCGCTGAAGGACGATGAGAAGGCCACCCTGACCGAGACCGTCGTTGCCCTTGACGGCATCGCCATGATCGTGAACCCCGAAAACCCCGTCTCCGATCTGACCGTCGAGCAGATCGCCGACATCTACACCGGCAAGATCACCAACTGGTCCGAGGTCGGCGGCAATGACGCCGAGATCGTCCTCATCGGCCGCGAAGCCGGTTCCGGCACGCGCGACGGCTTCGAATCCATCACCGGTACCAAGGACGCCTGCCAGTACCGTCAGGAGCTGACCTCCACCGGTGACGTCATCACGACCGTCTCCCAGAACCCGGATGCCATCGGCTATGCTTCCCTCGCAGCCCTCAAGGATGCCGTCAAGGCTCTGACGGTCGGCGGCGTAGCTCCCACGGAAGAGACCGTCAAGGACGGCAGCTACGTCATCCAGCGTCCGTTCGTCCTCGTGACCAAGACCGGCGAAACGCTCTCCGAGAACGCACAGAAGTTCTTCGACTTCGCCCTGAGCGCGGAAGCTGCCCAGTACATCACCACGGCCGGCGCAGTTCCGGTGAACGGCTGATATGAAGAAGAAACAGACAATGGAAGACGTCGTACACGGCGTCTTCCTCTTCTTAGGACTCATCACGGTCGGCTGCGTGCTGCTGATCACTGTATATCTGATCGTTTCCGGCCTGCCCGCCATCTCAAAGATCGGGCTTGGAAAGTTCCTGTTCGGCAGCGAATGGGCCTCGACGGCGGCGGAAGCGAAATTCGGCATTCTCCCCTTCATCCTCACGAGCGTCTACGGCACCTGCGGCGCGATCCTGATCGGCGTGCCGGTCGGGTTTCTGACGGCCGTGTTCCTGTCGAAAATGGCGCCAAAAAAGCTCCGCACCGTCATGGAATCCGCGGTCAGCCTGCTCGCGGGCATCCCGTCGGTCGTCTATGGCCTTGTCGGCATGCTGGTTTTAGTCCCCGGTATCCGCAAGCTCTTTCATATCCCGGACGGCGCGAGCCTGCTTGCCGCAATCATTGTGCTTGCCATTATGATCCTGCCGTCCATCATCAAGGTCTCGGTCACTGCGCTTGAGGCAGTGCCCAGAGAGTATGAGGACGCGTCTTTGGCGCTCGGGGCAACGCCGGTCGAAACGTATCTGCGCGTCTCGGTTCCGGCAGCCAGAAGCGGCATTGCGGCGGCGGTCGTTCTCGGCGTGGGCAGAGCCATCGGTGAGGCCATGGCCGTCATGATGGTTTCGGGCAATGCGCCGAACCTTCCCACATCGATTTTTGAAAGCGTACGCTTTTTGACCACCGCCGTCGCCAGCGAAATGTCCTACTCCTCGGGTCTTCAGCAGCAGGCGCTGTTCTCCATCGCGCTGGTGCTGTTCCTGTTCATTCTGCTGATCAACGCGACGCTCAACTTCTTCTTAAAGCGCGGCAAGGAGGCATAAGATGAAACATGCAACACTCTCTTCCTCCCGAAAAACCTACGTCGGCTGCATGAAGGCGCTCATGTACCTCTGCGCAGGGCTGACGGGCGCACTGGTTTTGTTTCTGGTCGGCTACGTGCTCGTAAAGGGTCTTCCCAATATCACGTGGGAGCTTCTGTCCACGTCGCCGAGCTATCTGACGGAGCGCATCGGCATTCTGCCGGATCTCATGAATACCATTTATATTGTGCTGGCGACGATTGTGATCGTGCTTCCGCTCGGCGTTGGCGCGGCCATTTATCTCACGGAGTACGCAAAAAACAAAAAGCTCGTCGCCGTCATCGAATATGCCGCCGAAACCCTCTCCGGCATCCCCTCGATCATCTACGGCCTTGCCGGTATGCTGATCTTCTGCGAGGTGCTCGGCATGGGAACGTCGCTTCTCGCGGGCGCTCTGACGCTTGCCGTCATGAACCTGCCGACGATTCTGCGCACGACGCAGGAGAGCCTCAAGACCGTTCCCCAGAGCTACCGCGAGGGCGCGTTCGGCCTCGGCGCGGGCAAGTGGCGCGTGGTGCGCACGGTCGTGCTGCCGGGCTGCATTGACGGGATCGTGACCGGCTGCATTCTTTCGGCCGGGCGCATCCTTGGCGAGTCCGCCGCGCTTCTGTTCACCGCGGGCTTCGCGCACACGCTCAATAAATTTATCGTAGGCCTTGCCAGCCCCGGCGCGACGCTGACCGTCGCCCTGTACGCCTATGCCAAGGAGGAGGGCGAGTTTGACGTAGCCTTCGCCATCGCGGCCATCCTTATGATCCTCACCCTGCTCATCAACCTCGCGGCCGGGATCGTCGGCAGACAGATCCAGAAACGGAGCCAGGCATGAAGGCAGTCAATCCCTGCGGCCTGAAGCGGGCCGCGCTCATCAACGATCTGTCCTGCTTCGGCAAGTGCTCTCTGAGCGTCTCGATGCCGATCCTGTCCAGCTACGGGATCGAGACCGTCCCGCTGCCGACGGCCCTTCTCTCGACGCACACGGGCGGCTTCACCGGCTACGTCGTGCAGGACACGACCGAAGCCATGCGCGCGTTTGCCGCGCACTGGAAGCAGGTCGGCGTGCAGTTTGACTGCATCGCCACCGGCTACTGCTGCTCGCCGGAGCAGATCCGGCTCGCGGCGGAGTTCATCCGCAGCTTCGCCGGCGACCAGACGCTCGTCGTGGTCGACCCGGTGCTGGGCGACCACGGAAGGCTCTATCGCGGCTTTACCGACGCGCATGTCGACGCCATGCGGGAGCTGTGCAGTCTGGCGGACGTGATCACGCCCAACCGGACGGAGGCGGCGCTGCTCTCGGGCCTCGCCTGCTCCAGCGCGGACGAGACGCTTCTCTACGCGCAGCAGGTCAAAAACACCATTCTCACCAGCGTCCGCACCGAGACCGGCATCGGCTATCTCGCGCGGCTGGAGAACGAGCTGAAGCTCGCGGGCGTAGAATGGGTGCTCTTTGACAGGGTGGAGCCGAATCCGCTGCGTTCGACCGTGATGGCGGG
>OGLH01000376.1_pt1 | contig 15646 bp, 17 predicted proteins | sample 1572791 | NCBI WGS metagenome assembly OGLH01 (sample SAMEA2581913, study PRJEB24529) | metagenome | biome: Human gut stool | place: China | collected 2011
CATAAGAGCAATTTTGCCATCAGGGTGCAGCCGCCGGTAAACCTCAAGTATCGTCCGCAGCACTGTTGTTTTACCAGTACCAGGAGAACCCGTAATCACTGACAAGCCATGCCTAAATGCTGCATAGACCGCAGCCTCCTGCTGTGCAGACAGGCGCAGCCCCATTTCAACCTTGACCTGTTCCAGCACCGGCGCAATATGCTCTACTGGCATCTGGGTGACCAGACGCTGGGCGATCCGGCGCGCCGTTTCGTCCTCTTGGGCAAACACTCTGGGAAGATAGATATTATCCTTCACGGAAACAATTGCTCCATTCAGGATCATTTCCTGCATCATATCCCTGACTTCCTGCTGATGCAGGCGAAGCTCCGGTACAGGTATCTTCTCATTGAGCAGTTTCAGCGCTGATTTCTCCAGTTCTTCAGAACTGATGTACAGATGGCCTCGTTTACTCTTGCCTTCATCTAACGCACAAAAGACAGCCCCTTTGATACGCATAGAGTCATGGAGATTGCCCCCGCTCTTTTGTACGATTGCATCTACCCGCCGAAATCCAAAGCCGGAGATCTGGCAAAGCTCAAATGGGCTCTTTTCCAAAATCTCTACGCTGGTCGGGCCGAAATATTGATATATTTTCAATGCCGTCTTGGGAGTAATCTTAAACGGTGCCAGCAAGGTCATAATTCCTTGGAGCATACGGTTTTCTGCATAAGAAGCTTTGATGTCCTCCAATTTACTTTCCGTAATGCCCCGGATCTCCAACAGCCGCTCCGGCTGGTGTTCCAGAATATCCAGTGTGTCCACACCGAACCGCTCCACAATGTCTGCGGCAGTTTTAGGACCAATCCCTTTGATAAGCCCGGAGGCAAGATAGCCCTCTACGCCGTTTTTTGTTCTGGGCACAATTTCACGCCACTGCTCCACCTGGAGCTGGACACCATACTTGCCCTTTGTCCATTCACCATCCAGTTCCAACTCTACCGCATCTGTCCGTGGAATCTCATACCCCACAGCTGTAAAGCGAATCAAATGGTCTTTGTACCGCCTGTTTGACCTGGCCTCGGCTGGCACGCTCTGATCTGCGGTTTTTACACTGACGATACAAAACTTATTGGCAGGATTATAAAAAATCGTCCCGTCGTAGGTACCAATACAATTCATCCTTTTTCACCTCACTAAGCGGCCTCCATAATCGAGGCTCTAACACTGAACCGTCTGGATTCGGATACTGTAACAAACTGCTCGTAAATATCCGGATGCTCCAGTTTCAACCGAAGCAGGTTATCCTTGTCGATGATGGACTTGCGAACAGGGGTATAGGTAACCGTATAGTTCACTCCCTCCTGCTCACAGACTGCAGTGCAGCTGGTACCCATTTCCGCAATCAACAGCGCCTTCAGACGCTGAATATCCTTGTCGATTTCTTTGGAGTACACCTCTGCATTTTTCTTTTCATCCAGAAGCCGCAAATACTGCATGAGTTTTGCAGTCATATCCAGGTCGAGTGCAACGGCCGGAGCATTTTTATCTGCCGGACCAAAGTGTTTGCGTGCGCTCTCAATGATCAAGGCCCCACTTTCTGTATAGGGCGGCGGCACATGGCGCTGCACATGGTTTTCCCAGAAATACTGCTCCAAAAAGACCATCTCAGCCTCGTACTCGAAATCACGTTTGACCTCCCGGATAATAACTTCCTCCTCGTTGTTACCATACAGGCAGCAAAAGAAACATCGGTCAAGATCCGTTACTGCCATATAATGACGCCCCTGAGATTCATAGTAGACTGGAACAGTCTCCTTCCCATTCATCCACCAGTTATCTCTGGCATTATAGTTTGTGGTCTTGATCTCAAGGATCGCTGTGGTGCCATCCGGCAGTTCCACAAAGTAGTCCACATCAGCCAGCATCCAAGGATACTGTGGGTGCTGGAACATCTTTTTGATTTGGTAGACCCGATATCCGGTTTTCCGCTCGAATATCTTTGCTACCAGAGGCTCCAGCAAATGCCCCATTTCCATGGCAACCCAGTTGCCCTCATCATCTTCCACTGACGCTATGTTCAGTTTGTCGTAGTACAGATCCCTGGCTGTCCGGAATGGAGAAGTGCCAAAGATCGCCGATACATCGCTGCCGCCGATTCCACGGCGCCGGTAATCCAGCCAGTCTTCTTCTGAAAGATCTGCCGTTTCTACCAGCACCAGCGGTTCATGCCGCTTTCGTTCAGCACTATTGCTGCCAGACATATCAAATCCCCCTTCGTGATCTTCGGGGCAAAATAACTGCCCTCGCCATTGGTGCAACATTTCGGGGCCGGAGCGAAGATACTGCCTGTCTCTTCATCTTCCAGTCCGTGGAGTGTGCCGGCTTGACCCGCCGACCATTCTGCTTTCTTTTCTGCTTCACATTCATGTACATGACCTGCCTTTCTCAGTTTTGATTTATCCTTAAAGCCCTTTCAGGCTTACAGGCAATAAAAAAGCGAGAATGACAGACGGCATAAAGCCTGGCGTCCATAGTTGCCTATGAACCGATGTCATTCTCGCAATGGTGGGTAAATCCCGTAAAATAAAAAAAGCCAGCAATATACCGGCCTGAAAAGGCGCAGTGATACTACTGACACAAGTACAAAATTAACAGCGTGTGCAATGCAGTCATTACTCCGCAACACAAGCCCTAAAGCCTGTGTACCCTGACGGGCAACGCACAAAAATCAATTACATTGCAATTCTAACACAATATATAGTGATTGTCAATTCAAACATTCTATATATTGATTTTTGGATTTTCTTTAAATTTTCTTTCCTCTTTGCAGAAGTTCTTTCTTCCCCGCCTATTTATAGGATGTATCGGATCATTTGGTAATACCGGATGATCCCTACGCTCTTTTAGTACCTTGACAAGTTCATAACCTCTATGGGGAGTTATACAGGAATTCTGGACAGTGTGCGATGACCACAGAAGCGCGCCCATAATCGAAGTGCTGCACAGCAGCAGCCTGAAATACACGGCAGAACCGTTCTGGCGTAGGAAATGGCCCCATTAGAGTTCTTTTGTTATTTCAATACCTCCTGACCTCAAGACCGTTTTCATTGTTTTTGTTGAAAACCTTCTTCTACAAATCGTAAGGGATCATTGTAATCGAAAAAAGGAGGACGATTATGGAGAAAAGAAAACCGAATGACCTACCGCCGGAGCAGTGCTTGGCTGTTGATACCGATACCCTTTGCAAACTGTTGTGCTGTGGAAGGCACACTGCAGTACAGATTGGGGATCTTGCCAATGCACGCATTACCATGAACACCCGTGTCCTATGGAGTGTCCAGCGTATCAAAGAATATCTTTATGATATTTCCGGCTAAATAACCATGCCAGTAAGGCGCACTACACTTTTATAATCAGGAGGTACCAGTAATGGCAAAAGTGAGAAAAGACAACAAAGGACGAAATCTTCGGCCCGGAGAAACACAACGGGCAGATGGCAGCTATATGTATGTCTACAAATTAGGCACTAAAAAGAAATATCTTTACGACTCCGATCTCGCAAGTCTTCGTGTCAAAGAAAAGCAGATCAACAAAGATAAGGATGATGGCATCCGTACTCAGGAAGCCATGAAGCTTACCCTGAATGATATGTTCAAGGTCTACATGAATAACAACATCAAACTGAAGCCCTCTACCAGAGCAAATTATCTTTACCTGTGGGACTTCTATGTGAAAGAAGAGCCTTTCGCTAACATGCCTCTGCCACAAATCCACAGAAGTGATATTCTCGCGTTTTATACCAAACTGCTGAAACACGGCTTTGCTATCAACTCACTGGAGAGCATCAACACCATTGTTCACCCTACGCTTGAAATGGCCGTGGACGACGATTACATCCGCAAAAATCCCAGCAAGGGCATTTACCGCAAGCTCAAGACGGATGGCAGCGCTCCAAAGCCTAAACGGCGGATCGCACTCACTAAAACGCAACAGCAGAATTTCCTGCGTTTTATTGCCAAGTCCCCTACATACAGCCATTGGCTCCCCATCATGACTGTGCTCCTTGGAACAGGAATGCGTGTAGCAGAATGTACCGGCATTACCAAAAGCGATATTAACTTGAGCGAAAACACAATCTCGGTCAACCACAACTTAATCTACCGGGTCATTGACGGAAAAGCCGGATTTCACATTACCACTCCCAAAACTGAGAGCGGTACACGAATTATCCCTATCCTCTATCCAGAGGTGGCCGAGCAGCTTCGCCTCCAGATTGAAACCATCGACGCATTGTATCCAGACGATCAACTGGTGTTAGGAGGAGTTCACGGTTTTGTTTTCCGCAACCGAACCGGCTCATTCATGAGCGCCCACAATATCAATCGGGCGATTGAGAGAATCAGCGTAACTTACAACATGGAGGAAATGGATCAGGCTGAACTGGAAGACCGTGAACCGGATCTGCTCCCTCATTTTAGTGTTCACAACTTGCGGCACACCTTCTGTACCCGGCTCTGCGAAAGCACCAACGATGTTAAATTCATTCAGCAAGTCATGGGGCATGCCGATTTCTCTACTACAATGGACATCTACACCCATATCACACAAGAGAATATGCAGGAGAAGGCAAAAAACATTAGTGTGAACATGAAGCTGATGTAAGAAGAAAGGCGAATCTGCATTTTATAAGCAGATCCGCCTTTCATATTGCTTCATCCGGTTTCGTAGGGTCTCGCGCAAAAGTTGTAGAAAAGTTGTAGTAACGCGATTTTTTGTAGTAAATGACCTCTTTAGTACAGCTTTGCTCCTGCCGGAATACTGTCATCCAGCATCAAAAGATTTAAGCCTTCCCGTCCGTCATACTCGTACACTGCGGAAATCAGCATACCCTCGGAATCAATACCCATCATCTTTCTCGGCGGCAGGTTTGTGATTGCCACACAGGTCTTACCAACCAGCTCTTCCGGCTCGTAATATTCGTGAATACCGCTTAAAATGGTGCGTTTCCGGTCTGTTCCGTCATTCAGTGTGAATTTCAGGAGCTTCTTGGACTTCGGCACTGCCTCACAGGCTTCGATCTTAACCACTCTGAAATCAGACTTGCTGAATGTCTCAAAGTCTACATCATCTGCAAACAACGGCTCGATTTTCACCTTGGAAAGATCAATCTGTACGCTTGGCGCGGACACGGTTGCATCCTCTGCAGAACCATTTACCGCTGCTTTTTCGGCTTTGTTTTCAGCCTTCTTTGGGTCCAGGGTCTTCATTGTCGGGACCCTTTTTGTGGTTCTTTCATACTCGACCAAGCTGGTGTTAATACTATTAAATTCTCCATATTCCAATTATCCCCCATACTTCATATTTTTGCTCTACTTTGAGTCACTTTGCGGGCAAATGATGTAAAATATGATGTAAATGATGTAGGGCGATAGTAGTATATGCAAGAACATATTCATATACAAGAAATTATAACTTCTCTTATTTACAATGTCAATCCACATCAAAGTAACGCTGCCTTATCTTTTCCTGCTTCAGAACAAGAAAAAAGAACACACAACACTCTGTATGTTCTCTTTCTGTATGTGAAGTCCAATATTATACTTTGAAGTAGCTATCCAATCCTTTGAACTCTTCCGCTTTCATTTCTTTTGTAACATCAGCATAGATGTTCAGTGTAGTTGAAATATCTGAATGTCCGAGTGCGTCTTGAATGACCTTTATATTTACTCCAGCTTCACACATTCTTGTTGTAAATGTATGTCTAAGCGAGTGGCAGCTAAAATGAGGAAGTAACACATCAGGTTCATCACTGTGCAAAAACTGCTCATCATTGCAATCACGGATAATTCTTCGGATTGCTTTGTTGAGTGTGGCTTGGTGCTGTACCTGACCGAAACGATTGATGAAAATAAAATCTGTATATCCGTCAATCGTGACCTCGCAATGAAGTCCTAAATCTTCCTGCTTCTGTTTCTCCTGTTCAAATGCTTCTCTCACAAAACCGAGCATTGGAACCTGCCTCATACTCGCCGGAGTCTTCGTTGTATTTACATTGAAATAACAGCCGCTTTTACTTCCCTTAGTCCTATGGTCATAATATACAAGAGTATGATTAACATCAATCATTCCACTTTCCATATCAATATCACACCATCTCAATCCGGTCACTTCTCCCACACGAAGTCCAGTTCCTATCATTACTGCAAAGACTGGATACCAGTGTTCATATACAGGGTGGGTTTTCAGGAAATTCAGAAATAGCTCCTGCGTCGGTGTATCGTCCCTGGGCTGCTAAATTGTTCTTCAGTTCAATGAGCGATTGTATCACTCGGCTTCGTTCTTCTTCATTTAAGTATAGATGATAGGTTTTCTCTCTCATTGGCTGTCCCTCCATCTTTCAAATGTATTTTTGATTATCTCCACATCTTCCTCGATATCAGAAGAAATAAATATATGTACGCTCTGAAAAGCTCTTTTTAAGCTGTCGGCATAATCCAGTTCAGTGCCTTTCATCGGCAGCTTAGTTATGTAATAAAGAATAGTACGAGCATTTTTAATTTTATCAGCTATCATAATTCTGTATGCCTCCTTCTTCCATGAGATTACAGCAAACGTAGTAGTAATGTCTATCAAAAGGCTTTTACATAGCTTAATTGCGGTCTATTTAGCTTGTTTCCTGACTACTCAGGAAAAATATTTCTACCCTCGCCCCACCTGTATTTTCAGAATTTGAAAGTTTAATACCTCCACCATATTTTTCAGCCACAGTTTTTGCAAAAAATAGTCCCATCCCATAATGGGCTTCGCCATTTCTACTTGTGTCATCCATAAAAAACTGCTCTGTGCCATGCAATAATGCTTCTTTTGTAAATCCTGATCCGCTATCCTCCACAATGAATGTCAGCCGGTCATCCTGCTCCTTTGCGTCAATATAAATGATTCCATTTTCTTTTGTATGCTCCACTGCATTCTGAATCACATTCATTACGGCCCGGAACATTGGATCATAAGCAATCGTTACCTTTTTATCACTTTGTTCCGCCTTCCAATCTATCTTCTGGTGATAGATTTCTACCAATCCGAGTGCCTGTTCCTTTATATCTGCGAAAAAATCTTCTAACCTCACCGTTGTATAGGTAACATCACTGCAATTCCATGATTTTGTGACATCTATCAACTGTTTTACATAACTTTGTATCTGTGTTGTGCCGTTCAAAACATAAGTGATATTTTTCTTCTGTTCTGTGGTCAGTTCAGTCTCTGAAAGTAGTTCTGCATTTCCCCGTACAATCGTAAGAGGTGTTTTAATATCATGCGCCAAAGCAGACATCTGCTGTTTCTTTTCCTGCTCTGTTTTCCACTGCTTTTCTAAAGATTCTCGCAATGCATCTCGCATATCATCGATTGCCGATAAACAGTCATCAAACTCTTTGATACCGGAACAGGATGTCTCATATTCCAGATTTTGATCCTTTATTTGTCCGATTGCGTCTAATACAGGCTGCATCTGCTTTTTGATTCTTTTTCCAAAACGTATGGACGGAATGATGATAATCGCTACCGCTCCAATCACAGACATAATAATCATCACATTCTGTGGTCCTATAAAATGCTCCCTCAAAAAAGCTGAATGATATTGAGGTGTCAGGCGATATTGCAATACAACATATTCATTTTCCCTTACAATTACTTTATAAAAATATTTCCCGGATGCGTTTCCGTACTTTGCAACATTCCATGCTATCTGTTCGTATTGTTCTGACAGATCTCCACCTATTTTCTCTCCATTCTCTGAAAAGATTACATAATCACAAAGTGCGGGAATCATCTCAGCAGTCACTTTATCTGCACGTAGAATCGTATCATATGCTTCATTAATCTTTTGCTCTGCATAATTTGCCGGATAAATACAGCCCACACTAATCAAAAGGTACAGCAGCAGATAAGCAACAATCACCAAACCAACTAATGATCCAAGCATGACCAGTACATATCTCATAAAAATCCTGCTGAGTGCATTGCTTCTCTTTACTCTTCCCATTTATATCCAATCCCCCAGACTGTTTTTATCGGTGTATAATCATAATCCGCAAATTTTGCTCTTATATTTTTGATATGCGTGATTATAGTACTGTCATTACTCTCATTGTCAAAGCCAAAGACCGCTTCCAATATCTGTTCCTTCGAGAAAACCTGTCCTCTGTTTTTAGCCAGAAATTCACAGATTTCGTACTCCGCTTTCGTAAGAGGAAGTTCCTTATCATCAACCAATAGTTTCTTTTGAGATATTTGAATACAGACCCTCCCCAAAACCATCCGGACAGAATGTTCCCTGTGCTCTCTTCTAAGATGTGCATTGATCCTTGCCCGAAGTTCCATCACTCCAAATGGCTTTGAAATATAATCATCTGCTCCTAAAGAAAGTCCGTTTACCAGACTGTTTTCCTCCGTTTTTGCCGTAAGAAACAAAATCGGACAATCCACAAGTGCCCTGATTCTTTTGCATAATTCGAAGCCATCAATTCCAGGCATCATAATGTCCAGTAAAATCAGGTCATAACGATGTAATTCTTCCATATTAATTTTTAGTGGATTACTTACTTTGGTAACCAGATGTCCATCCTTATTCAAAATGCTTTCTATCATTTCCAAAATTGCCGGTTCATCATCAACTGCCAGTATTTTTGCCATAGTTTCCCTCGATTCTATTCCGATATTCTGTTTCCTTCCCAGTGGTTTACCCACCAAAAATAGTATACCATACTAATCCCTGTAAATATTAAGCAACCTGGTATGAATGACAACCATTCACCTACACTAGTTTCTCCCAATACAGATTGCAGATAAGTATATGGTACTCTACCCGTCCAGCAGACAAATACATATTTCCACACATAATCTCCAAGTCCGGTAAGCATCAATGCACTAATTAGTCCTGATATAATCCCTGCTCCAATGGATACCCCTTTTCCAAACTGAAAAGCCAGAATCAGCTGCCACAGATAAAGTGGAACACTGCTTCCCCACAGCAGCAATGCTGCAAATATACATCCTTTCATGATTTCGATATCGCTTGATGCGATTCTTCCAAATCCAATTCCGAATATGATTGCTGTCAATAGGATAGAGCACAGACACAAAACCAGTAGCATCAACAGTTTCGATAAAAATGCTGTAAGTTTATCTGGTAAAGACAACAGGTTTTGAAAATTACCTGCATTTTGTTCCTGTTCCATCACACTTGCTGTAAAAATTCCAATAAGTACCGGAAGTCCTGCTCCTATTGCCTGATAAAATGCAATCACTTTCATATTTTCATTCCATGGTGAAAAAAAGTAATATATTAAAAATATAACGCTGGTTATAATCGGAATCAGTAAGTGTGCCAGAATCACAGATGTTCCTTTCATCTTTCGCAAGTCTGCATTAAGAGATCTTCCAATCATCTTATTTCACCTCTCTTCTCTCAAACCATTTCAAAAACAGAACCGTTACAAAAACAAACCAGATGATTGAGAGACACATTCCCGGAACAATGACTCCCGTATCCAAAAGAGGATTCCCTGCTTCTGCGGCAAGTCCATTTGGTAAAACATGAAGCAACGGGCACATCATTCGCATAGGGATTGCAGAAACAAGTACATACCAGATTCTGGTTTGTGATATTACCACACCGCTGACGGTAATAAATAGGCAGACGAACAGGTTTACAATCATTCCAAATCGTTCACTTAAAAATAAAGCTACCGGAATCTCCCATAACTCAGAAACCGTCAGAAACAATACTGCAATCAACGCTCCTCCAACTGGAACATGTGTCGTTAGAAGAAAGCCTCCAAGCGTTGCTCCTGCAAACACAATCACATTAGAAAACAAAATCATGTACCCAATATAAATAATTTTCCCCAGCAACAATTTTCTTCTGTCTGTGGGAATAGTCATTAAATGATAGTATTTTATCTTTTTCTCCTGCGCCACAGAAAGATAACAAAATAGAGCAATCATCCCCGGCAGCAAAAGTGTATACCACCAGTTCCAAACACTTTCTGCATAAGCATTTGTCATCCCAAGAGTAAATATAAATGCCATGACAAATGTAAGAAGAGGAAATCCCCAGATAAACTTTTTTCGCATGGTTCTTTTGGCTTTTTGATGTTCTGCTTTTATAATATTAACCATGGATTTCACCTGCTTTCTGGTTTTTCCTTACTACGTCCATAAACAGTTCTTCAAGATTCTGTCCCTGATTCAATGCTCCCTCGTATCCTAAGATTCCACCTGAAATAATCCCGACTTTATCTGCAAGTAACTGTACCTCTGAGAGAATATGACTGGAGAGAATTACAGTGATTCCCTGTTCCGGAAAAGACCGGATCAGCTCTCGTAATTCCTCGATGCCTATTGGATCTAATCCATTCGTAGGCTCATCCAATATCAAAAGTTCCGGTTCTCCAAGCAATGCCATTGCAATGCCTAGTCTTTGCTTCATTCCCAAAGAAAACTGTCCTGCTTTCTTCTTTCCGGTGTTTGTAAGTGATACAATCTGCAAGACCTCATCAATTCTGTTTTCATCTGTACCAAGCAATAATTGTCTTACTTTCAAATTCTCTCTGGCGGAAAGATTTTCATAAATAGGCGGATTTTCAATTAACGCTCCTATTTTTGACAAATCCTTCCTATTCAAAAGTTTTCCATCAAAGTAAATCTTTCCTGCAGTTGGTTTCATCATACCAGTCAGCATTTTCAATGTGGTAGATTTACCAGCGCCATTCGGTCCAAGCAGTCCATAAATCTGTCCCTTTTCGATATTAAGTGAAACATTATTTACCGCTTTCTGCTTTCTAAAATATTTACATAGATTTTGTGTCTGTAACATCATTTCCATCTTTACTATCCTTCCTTCTATATTTCATTTCTTACTGAAATATAACCTAACAGAAAAAAATAAAGATTTGATGAAGATTTATTCCCGTATGGAATAAACCATCAATTGAATATCATTATCAGAACTCGGCTTTCCACTGAAATCAGCAAAGCTGTTACAAATACGAAGTCCTAATTTACCGAATATCTCCGTGATTTCATCCAAACTATATAACCTTATAGGATTTCCTTCTTTCATTTCAGGCTTATAAAGTGCTTCTCCATACATATAGTCTACCTGCCCATATATCAGCGTTTTTCTATCCTTCTCCCATTCAAAAGCAGATAATGTAAGTCCATTTTCTCCTGCATCCCATAACTTGCAACCTCCTTGTGTTTAGAGTATATGAAGTTTTGGCTTTATCTTGTAGTTTGCGAATATCCGTATAAATAGAAAAACCCCTTTGAGAAAAAGATTTCTCCTCTCTCAAAGGGCAAGTTGGCAAACTTGAATTTATCTATTTTGTTGCCACAATACAAAGCCAATGATTTTTGGCATCGGCATATGGTTTTATTTCCATAAAACCTGCTTCTTTTAAAGCGGTGATAAGTTGATCGCAATTATAAATCTTCATACCATCAATTATCTTTGTCCATTTATCGTCTGAGGCATTCATTCCGTCGCTCTCGTTACAAATCAGGAAGGTTCCTCCGTCTTTCAAAACACGATTTACCTCAGAAAAGCATTTTTTCAGTTCTGGCCAGAAGTAAACCGTCTCAAAAGCTGAGACATGATCAAAATTTGCATCTGGAAATGGGATGGCAGATACATCTCCCTGAACGACCTTGCATTTTCCCTGTTGAATGGCGGCAGCGTTCAATTTTTGAGATTCTGCCACACTAACCTCCGAATAATCCAATCCTGTCACATGGCCCTTCCTGCATTTGTTCAGCCAGACCGCAATGTTTGCACCACCTCCGCAGCCAACATCCAGCACCTCAGCGTCCGGATTTACAGAGATATTCGAGAACCCCCATTGCGATAGCCTGTAGTGGCCGCTGTTCATCATCTTTGTCATCAATTTTCCGCCGAATCCTTGTGGCTTACGGGTATTTTCAAAAAAGCTCATTGAAATATTCCTCCTTCATATTTTGATTTTTCCAATTCTACAAGCTGAATTTTTACTGTCTGCTGTACCTGAAATCACAATATTTGGCTCCCTCGGCAATAGTCCCCGTTCTCACAAGCTTCATGTTCATAATATCGGCAAGCACAAAGTCCATACGACACAAGTATTGTGCTAATTCCGGGCATCCCTCATCATTGCACAACTTACAAATTCCACACTCAAGATAGTCATATCCAAGATCATACTCGTCATTTCCCGGTAATATATCAACCACCCAGTCATTTTCATATTTTCTCTTATGACTTTCTTCGGACCACTTCAAATGTCATTCCATCTTCTTAGGCGACAGATAGCTTTCCGCATCTCCCATCACTTTCCTGAATAAAGACGAAGCATAAAGTCCATCTCTGAATATCTGGTAGTTCTCCTCCGGCGACTTACCTGTGCTGCGGTTCATTGCAATAAAATAGCTTCCCATTACATAACTGCTCACGAGCCTTGAGTTGCCAATTTCTTTCGCCCTGTTCATAATTTCTTTGTGCGTCTTTATTATTTTCTTTGCGGTATTCTTTTGAAATCCACGCCTTTTTAGTTCAGCCTTAACCGCACTATGATAGAACTTACTTACTGATAATACCCCGATAGAATTTTCATATCAAGTGCACCTCCTATAATCCACACTTCGCACAAGTTAGTTGTCATTAACCAATGTTTACTATACGATACTTTTTAATCAAAGTAAAGCGGACTTATCTCCTTTCTTCTTCTCTCTTCTCCAAAAAAGACCGACGCATAAAGCTGCAAATTCATAATGATTCACACTGCACCTTACTCTTTGAGAAACTCCAATAATCATGTGAGACAGAAGATGTCTGTGTTCATCCGGTTCGTGGTAGGCTGCGTTCAGATATAGTCTGTCATATTGAAATAAACATTCTGTCATGAATGGTTATCCTTTCAAATTGGAATTTGCGTTACAGAAATTCCTTCCAAAAATCATAAATTATGTGTGCAAGTTCCTTTGGATTATCAACATTAACCTCATGGGAAGAATCTTTAACTATTTTGAATTCACTTTTTCTTATACTCTGACTAATTTGTTTAGCACTTTTCATATTCGCTTTATCTTTACTTCCGCACAATATTAGGCTTTTGCAATTAATTTTATCCAAACCGTTTTTTATATTGTGATTGCTCATTGAGTTTACTTTTTCTGGATACTTTTTTACATAATCCAATGCCAATATTCCACCTAATGAAAGTCCACATAAATTAAGTTTTCCTTCCTGATTGTTACAGAAATCAGAGAAAGAAGAAAATATGTTTTGATAATCATTGCTATTGCCACTTGACATTTTAAAAAGTGCAGGACAAAGAACATCTATATTATCTATCTCTAAAAATTTGATGGTTTCATTCCAACTTTTATGATTTTGCCCTAGCCCATGAATTAAAATATTCTTCATAATGCCCCACCTTTACAACTTAGAATTATCATCTTAGTTCATCCAACATTTGAAACATTTCATTTCCACTATCCATATTAATTTTTATTATACGCCATCGTATACAGTGAAATGCCATTTTTCAATTTTTTCTCGCCACATAGTTCCATTCCACATCGAGTATATTTTTTTACTTTTAACGGCGTATCAGTATCCAGAATACAGGGAATATCCTTTGTGTCCGCCTCGGCAAAAGGTTGCTCCAAAATCTTGCGCATATATCCTTTCCCCTGAAATTCTCGCAGGACAACAACCATGGATACTGCAATATAGTCATGCTCTTTTTTGAAAATCTTCGCATACTGTTCGTCTCCGCTTTGTGCCATAGCTATCAGTGCCTTAAACGGTAACTCGCATAAAAGTCGCTTAATCATATGTAAGGTCGGACCCATTGAAGGTTTTGCCCTCTTACTCCAATAAGCAAGATATCCCTCTCCTATTTCCGATGTGGTATACAGAGTTCCTGCTCTGTAAAACCATTCCGTCATAATCTCAAAGCCTTTTATTGTTTGCTCTCTTGTGAGCATCGTAACAGTTCCGGCTTTTTCATCAGCAAATGCCTCACCGATTCTTCTGCCAATGTCTGCAATTTCTTTCCTTATTTATTTTCCACTTTTATCATGGATATTCCTCCACCAATTCCTATTTCTCAGTTTCAAAAATTGGAATTGTCATATTTTACTGATCAATACCACGATTCCGGCTACCACAAGTGCCACAAGCATATATACCACTGTAGCCGCTCCTCGTTTTATCAGTACTGTCTTCCAGGACTTAACATAAGAAACATCTTCCATACCTTCTATATGCCAGATTTTGCTGTGCCCTACCCATAATCTGTCAATCACAATCCCATCAAACCAGTTCATAATTACAAGAAAAAGAAAGGATTGAAAATATGCTGTTTTAAAATCCGTAACATGATTCCAAATGGAAATAATCAGAATCAGAGCTACAAATATGATGACACAAAACGGAATCATAAACCACTTTGATTTTTTCATAACCGTTTCCTTATTGGCAATTCTGCGTTTTTCTGCTTCTTCTATATATTCTTTTGGATAAAAGTATAAGCAATTAAGCCCATCGTTCTTTACTGCACATTTTATCAGCATAACATACAATAAACAATACAATACGTTCTGTAACAACAATAACATGATTCATTCCTCCTACAAATTGTTAAGGAAACAATCGGAGTTGGTGTAAACGAAAAAGCAGTCTTGCGGTTTTATCAAACTGCCCTTTCGTTTACATCAATTTCGATTTTTCCTTGGAGAACAAAGTCGCGTCCCTTTCGCCACTATCTATGGGAATTCAATCTTTGCTCTCTTTTATAAGTTTATCATATCTCGTGTTTTATTGACAGCTGGCTTTTGCCAAAAGAATTATTTTTAGGCATGACAAACAAACTCCCTTTGCGGAAGTTTTTTGAAGTATTCAGTTGTATATTTTAACATCTCATATGCACTAAAACAGATGGTGTATGCTTATCTGGAAGATGTGGATCCATTTTTCCTCCACAGGAAGAACACCTGCATACATCTATGTTATATAGCAGCTTTATCATTTCAGCGGCACTTCGATTTTTCAATGCAGAAATATATTTTTTACATCCAAGCAGATTTCTACAGTGCGTCATCTTTTTGCTCTTGTTTCGGCACGACAGCAAACCATAGTGCCGGATTCTGACAAAACGTTTTGGAGGAACATGCATTAAAAATCGACGGATGAATTCCTCGCCCGGAACTGTTTTCTCTTTCCACTGACCTTTGTTTTTATAGTCTTTTACAGCATATGTAACAGTTGCTTCCGTCATGGACTTGATCCGATGATTACTGATTGCTATCCTGTGAGTATATTTCCCAAGATAATTTATGACTGACTGTGCTCCATTAAATGTTTCCTTACAATAAGCAACCCAGTCTTTTTTATAGCACTCATTGAGAAGTTCTTTGAAACAATAGTGGTTTTGATATTTCTCCGCTGTACCATGAAACTCAAGCTTTGAATCATTCCACAGGCTTTTTAATTCGCACAAATATTTCCCACGGAACACTTTTGCAATGACCACATGCGGGAGAAAAAACTTTCCACCGGTATCTTTCCATTTCTCCACACTTGAGAACAAATCAATCTGTTCCCAATAATTATCTGTTACTAGGT
>OGLH01000392.1_pt1 | contig 15125 bp, 20 predicted proteins | sample 1572791 | NCBI WGS metagenome assembly OGLH01 (sample SAMEA2581913, study PRJEB24529) | metagenome | biome: Human gut stool | place: China | collected 2011
CATATTTATAAAACTCTAAAATCAAGAACAATTATGGAAATGAAATTTTGCCAGAGTTGCGGAATGCCGCTGACATCCAATGAAGTTTGCGGAACAAATGCTGACGGTAGCCTCAGCGCAGACTACTGTACTTACTGTTATCAGAATGGAAAGTTCACTCAGGACTGCACCATGGACGAAATGATAGAACACTGTGCTCAGTTTGTTGAGGAATTCAACAAAGACTCGGAACAGAAAGTGACTAAAGAAGAGGCAATTGCCATGATGAAGCAAGAGTTTCCGAAGCTGAAACGCTGGCAGAATTAATTGCCAACATCTTGCCACCGTATTGACAACATTTTGCCAAGCCTATGGCAGATTGTTGCCATCGCAGTGGCAAGACTTTGCCATAGGCTCGGCACAACCTTGCCAATGCGATGGCAAGAAAAGACAAAAGAATAACCTGCCGAAGCATAAAAAAAGCCCGTAATAATGTCCCCCTTTACCAGGAAAAGCGTACTTTTACAACACAAATAAAAACGAATCCCGTTATGAAACAATTGACAGAAATGTCCGATGAAGAGTTAGGAACATTGTTTCCCATCATCTTGACTGAGCATAAGAAAGACTGGGCTAAATTATACGATCAGGAAGAAAGAATACTTTACGATACTATTGGCAAAAACATCTACCGCATTGACCATATAGGAAGTACTGCCGTCGAACAACTAATCGCAAAGCCAACCATAGACATATTATTAGAAATCAATGGTGAAACCAACACCAACGAATTAATCAAAAGTCTGGAGAGCATAGGTTATATTTATTCTCCACAGCCTCAAAAACCTGCCCCGCACATGATGTTCATGAAAGGATATACCCTACAGGGGTTTCAGGGACAGGCTTATCATATCCACGTAAGATATGCCGGACATTGGGATGAGCCTGTTTTCTGCCACTACCTCCAAACTCACCCGGATGTAGCTCATGATTACGGAGAACTCAAGAAGAAATTAAAAGAGAAGTACGAGCATGACAGAGAGGCATATACGGAAGGGAAAACAGAGTTCATCAGGCACATCGTTCAATTGGCAAAAATGCTACCCAAAGAGAAGAAAAGTGTATCTGCTGAAAAAGAAAAATACGGAAATGCTTATCTGCCCTGGGAAGAAAAAGCTGATAACTATTTGACAACATTATACAATCAAGGAAAAACAATTGTGGAACTATCTGATATTTTCGAACGGGGAAAAGGGGCTATCCGCTCACGATTAAAACATTTGGAACTTATATGAAACACTCCCGCATCGAAAAGGAAAAGCAAACCGTAGAACAGATGATTCGCCTCTACTGCCGGAAGAAAGAGGGGAACGGAACACTGTGCCCGCAATGCAGGGAATTGTTGGAGTATGCGCAGACACGGCTTTCACGTTGTCCGTTCGGAGACGGGAAATCAACTTGCCGGATTTGTACCGTGCATTGCTATAAGCCGGAAATGCGCCGGCAGATGCGCGCCGTGATGCGCTATGCGGGGCCGCGGATGCTGCTGAGCCACCCCATACCGGTGCTGCGCCATATAGCGGAAACCCTGCGAAGGAAAAGGAGAAACACCCATGCCGGATAAACAGCTTTTGTGCCTCTTGGGCGAGGACAAACGATATATCTACCGCGCCGTTTTGTGGATGCTTACGGGCTCTTTGTGCAGCATCGGCTTTACGGCCTGCCTGTGCTATGGGCTTCAGCTGCTCCTTACCGATGCAAAGGCATCCTTCTGCCTGCTTCCTTTCGTTTTGGGAACGGTATGCGCGGCGGTGCGCTTTCTTGCCACTACCCGCGCCGCGGCGGTGCGGGACAGGCTGGGGCGCAGCGTGAAGAAAAGCCTGCGGGCACAGCTGTACGCAAAGCTCCTGCGTCTCGGCGTGCGGGAGACGAAAACCGTGAAGCCGGCGGGGCTGACCCAGCTGGCCACGGAGGGCATCGAGCAGCTGGATCTGTACTATTCTTCCTACCTGCCGCAGTTTTTCTGTGCCATGCTCTCTTTGGAAGCCTGACGCTGCTCTGCTGCCCGGCGCTCTATTTCAAGAAGAAACTTGACGCTTTAAGCTGATTTGGAGGGAGGCGATGTGCTTGAAACGAGAAAACAAAAATTTCTGGGACAGAAATGCCGGCCGGTATGACCGCTTTATGCGAAAGGATCGGGCGGCATATGAGGAGATGTATGCTCTCCTCCGGCCGGTCGTGAAAGCCAAAACGGTGCTGGAGCTGGCTACCGGCACGGGATCGATCGCAAAACACATCGTGAGCGCGGCGGCACACATCGAGGCGACGGACGCCTCCGCGGAGATGATCGCCGAGGCAAGGCGGGATAATCGCTCGGCCAAGCTGCACTTTTCGGTGCAGGATATGTTCCGCCTGCCCTATGCGGATAAGTCCTTTGATGTGGTGATCGTGTCCAACGCACTGCATATCGTGCCGCAGCCGGAGAAAGCCCTTGCCGAGATTCGCCGGGTGCTGAAAGACGATGGCGTGTTGATTGCGCCGACCTTTACCCACGCAGGGAACTCGTTTACCGGCAAGGTCAGGGCATTTTTCATGAAGCTGGCAGGCTTCCCTCTCCACAGCAGGTGGACGAGCGAGGAATACTTGAGTTTTCTGCGGCAGAATGGCTGGACGGTGCAAAAAAGCGTTGTTCTGAAAGCGTCATTTCCATTAACTTATACCGAATGTGTGAAATCTGAGGTGTGATATGTCATTCTTTGAAAATACCCGCAAGCCCGAAGGCTTTGGCGGGAAAATCATGGTCGCCATGATGAATGTCGGGCACAGCGCCGTGGCCCGGTGGGGGCTGCAATTTTTAGAGCTTGCGCCGGACGCCAAGGTGCTGGACTGCGGCTGCGGCGGAGGGGCGAACATCAAGAGACTTCTGAAAAAATACCCGCAGGGCATCGTGAAGGGCATCGACTATTCGCCCGTCAGCGTGGAGAAATCCAAAAAGGTCAACGAGGCCGCCATCGCGGAGGGACGCTGCGCCGTTCTGCAAGGCAGTGTGGCGGATATGATGTTTGCAGATACCGTGTTCGATGCGGTCACGGCCTTTGAAACCGTCTATTTCTGGCCTGATCTGCCGCGGTGCTTCCGCGAGGTTTACCGGGTGCTTAAGCCCGGCGGGACATTACTCATCTGCAACGAAAGCAACGGCGACACGGACAAGGACAAGAAGTGGACGGAGATCATCGGCGGCATGACCATCTACAAGGACGCCGAGCTGAAGACGTATCTGGAGCAGGCGGGCTTTCACGATGTGCAGATACACAAAAAGAAAAGCTGGCTCTGCATTACGGCGCGGAAATGAGGGGGCTAAATCATGAGTATCTTTGCATCTATCTTACGCAGCGTATACAAGCTCTCCGGCGCGAAAAAGGCGTTCGCCTTGCCGGAGGATGCACTGCGAAAGGAAATTGAAAAGCAGAACCGGCATCGTGGCGTTTTTACGCCCACCGACCGCAAGGCATATTATGAAACGATCGCGGTAAACGGCTTTCCCTGCCTGATCGTGCGAGAGCATCCGAAGCCGTCCGAGCGCGCGATTCTCTATTTCTTTGGCGGCGGCATGGTGATCGGCCCCGATAAGGGCGACCTGCCTGTGATGCGCAAGCTCTGCCGCGAGACCGGCTGTGATGTGTGGTTTCCGTTTTACCCGCTCTGCATGGAACACTGCATTACTGAAACATACGCGATGGTGTACGAATGTTATCGAAAAATGATTACACTGTACGGCGGCGGAAATGTCAGTACCTGCGGCTTTTCCTCCGGCGGTGCGCTGGCGCTGGGCATTGCGGCGCACAACAACGCGCAGCCCGAGCCGCTGCCGCAGCCAAGGCACATCATCGCCGTATCTCCCGGCGAAGTGCCGTGGAACGATGGCGAAAAATCGCGGATGAAGGCATTGAACGAAAGAGATGTTTCCATCGACTATGCCTTTATGGTGACGGTGGAAAAGTTCATGCGGCATGGCTGCGAGAATGTGCCGGACTATATGCTCTCCGGCTCCCGGGGAGATTTTACCGGCGTAGGCGATATTCACTTCTTCTATTCTGCCGACGAGGTGCTCTACGGTGCTTTGCCGGACTTTGAGGAAGCCTGCAAACGGGCAAATGTCCCCTATACGGTGTCCGCCCGCCCGAAGATGGTGCATTGCTACTGTATGCTGCCGATCTTCAAGGAGGCAAAGGAGGACTTTGCGAAAATCGTGGACATTTTGAAAAAATGAGATCGGAAACGGTCGTGTGATGATTGAAACACGGAGGAAGAACCATGGAACGAAAAGAAGCCATTCGCGGTGCGTACCGAATGACGGGCGGAAACAGTTTTTATGACGGCATGATCACCTGCTCTACCCTGAGTGGGAAAGCGGTGTGCCGCTTGGTGTGGGCAATGAACAAGGCGGAAAACGACGCCTATCTGGAAAAGGCAATGTCCGGTATTCCGGAGCATTTCTCCGGCAAGCTGCTGGAAGTGCCGGTGGGAACAGGGATTCTGACCATGCCGGTTTACCAGATGCTGCCGGATGCGGATATTACCTGCCTCGACTACTCGACAGATATGATGGGGCAGGCGCAGGAAAAGGCAGACCGCCTGCACCTGAAAAATGTAACCTTCCGGCAGGGAGATGTGGGAGCACTCTCCTATGCAGACGACACCTTCGACATCGTTTTGTCGCTGAACGGCTTTCATGCTTTTCCGGACAAGGAAGCCGCTTATCGGGAGATTTTCCGGGTCTTGAGACCCGGCGGAACATTCTGCGGATGCTTCTATGTGGAGGGCGAGCAGAAGCGGACGGATTGGTTTGTCCGGCACGTTTATGAAAAGGTGGGATTCTTCACGCCGCCCTATGAGACGGTTTCCAGTCTGAAAGCACGGCTGGATGGAATGTATGCGGATGTGGACATGGGAAACCTGAAAAGCATGGCATGGTTTGTCTGCCGAAAAGCGGGTTAAATCTGAGATGGTCTCATGCACGCAAGAAAGAACAAGGAGGGAGGCAATCAGATGAAGGACAACGAGCTTCTATTCGACCGCAAAAGCCATGTGCTGTATTCAAAGCCTTGCAAGAAAGAAATCCTGGCGAAAATCGCCCTGCACTATCCGGAAGCAGAGCGGGAGGCGGTTTGGAAAAAAGTACAGCGGCGGTATGCGGAATTTCTCTCCGACTGGCGCACCGACTTGGGCGGCAAAAAGAACTTCCACAACGGCGTAGGCGGCACCTACGACTGCATCGCCATCATGAGCTATTATGTGGTCTGCAAAGCAGTTACCTCGTTCCGTGAAATCGAAGAGATGGAGGAAAATCTGATTCTTCCGACTTTCCGCAAGCTGAAATTTGTGGACTGCAACAAGCCGTTCTGGAGGAAGCTGATGTACAAGGCGTTTGTTCGTGCGAAAAGCGGCTGCGACAAATGGCACGATTACGAGATGTCGGTTGCGCCTTATGAAACCGACAAGCCTATTTATTATGAATTTACGGCGTGCCCGGCAGCGGAGTTTGCCATCCGGCACGGTCTTACGGATATTATGCCCGCCCTATGTAATGTGGACTTTGCGTCTATGGAGTTGCTCCACGCAAAGCTTATACGGGCGACTACCTGCGTGAACGGCTGCCGGTGCGACTATACCATCTGCGGCGACCGGGACCCGTATGTAAAAGAACATCCCGAATATCGGGATGAAGCCGGATTCCGGCGAAATAAGTAACAATTCACGCTAAGGCGGTGAGGCAAATGGAAACCTTTCTCGGAATACTGATTCCCTTTCTCGGCACAACTTTAGGTTCGTCCTGCGTATTTTTTATGAAAAATACGTTTAGTGATTTGATACAGCGTTCCCTTGCCGGTTTTGCCGCCGGTGTGATGGTGGCGGCTTCGATTTGGAGTTTGCTGATTCCGGCGATAGAGCAATCTGAAAGTATGGGGAAGTTGTCCTTTCTCCCTGCCTTTATCGGCTTTTGGAGCGGCGTGCTGTTTTTGCTCCTGCTTGACCGTTTGATTCCTCATCTTCATGTGGGAAGTGAACAGGCCGAGGGTCCGAAAAGCAAACTCGGGCGCACCACCATGATGATGCTGGCGGTGACCTTACATAATATCCCGGAGGGAATGGCAGTCGGCGTGGTGTATGCAGGCTTTCTCTCGGGCAATACGCAAATTACAGCGGCAAGCGCACTGGCGCTGTCCCTCGGCATTGCCATTCAGAATTTTCCCGAGGGTGCGATCATCTCCATGCCGCTCCGGGCGGAAGGGGAAAAGAAAAGCAAAGCGTTTCTCGGCGGCGTGATTTCCGGCGTTGTCGAGCCTATCGGCGCCGTGCTGACGATTGTCGCCGCACAGTTCGTTATTCCTGCGCTACCATATCTTCTGAGCTTCGCCGCAGGCGCGATGCTCTATGTGGTGGTAGAGGAGCTGATTCCGGAAATGTCACAGGGACGGCACTCGAATCTTGGAACGGTGTTCTTTGCGGTAGGCTTCAGCGTGATGATGGCGCTGGATGTGGCACTGGGATAAGGAAGTAAATGATGATTTTACAGGTGATTTTGGAAGGCATCGGGCTGGGCGTTCTGCTCATTTTGGTTTGCGCCATCGGTATCTGCAAGGGCGCGGTGGGCATGGTGCATCTTTACAGCCAGGAGGTGCAGGAGCGGTGCGTAACGCTGGGACTTACAACACACGCGAAAATCAAGCGAAATGCTTTGATTTTCAAAGCTGTCTGCGTCCCCGGATACATCGCCTATGTGCTGGTCTGCGTCTATGCGCTCAACGGCGCAAAGGGCTTCGTTCAGGGCTTTTGGCAGCTGCTGGTCATACTGTCCGTTATGAATCTCATAGACCGATTTTGGGTTGACGGCTATTGGGTAGGACATACGAACGCATGGGAAATTCCGGGAACGGAAGACCTGAAACCCTACATTACAGCCAAGGATAAGGGCAAAAAGTGGCTGTTCGGCACAATTGGTATGGCGGTCATTTCGGCAGCACTGGCGGCGATTATGATGCTTTTTATGAAAATATGAGGTGATAGAAATGCTGTTTCAAACATATGGCGACAGGAGGAATCCTGCCGTGCTGTTCTTTCATGCAATGGGTGTGACAGGAGCGAGCAGCGAACCGATTGCGAGGTATTTGCAGGATCGATATTTCTGCATCTTGCCCACCTCCACCGTTTACTGCGAGGGGCAGAAATATGTCAGCAAGCTGGACGAAATACGGCAGGTGGAGGACTTTCTGCATCGACAGGGCGTGGAGCGGCTGGCGATGGTGGTCGCTTCTTCCATCGGTGCAGACCTTGCCATGGCGTTTCTGACGCAGACGAAGCTGCCCGTGGAGCACGCTTTCTTTGACGGCGGGCAGTTTGCGCAAATCGGAAAAGGTACGCGCCGCATGATGACGCCGTTTCTGTACCTTGCCATCAAGAGCCTATATTGGTCGAAAGGCGGCACGCTGAAAAAGATCCTGTGGTGTGACGACGATTCCATAAAGCCGTATTTTATAGACGCAGGGAAAAATCTGACCTATACAAATTTGCGGCGGCAGATTTCGGACAGCCTGGAGGATAAGCCCTTTCCGCCGCTTTCAAAAGAATTGCAAAAACATACCTATTTCGAGTTTGGCAGTATAGAAGATCATTTCAAATACCGTCAGGCAGTGATGGAAGCCTATCCCTGCGGCCATTATCCCGTGTTCGAGGGATACAATCACATGCAATATCAGATTCGCGATCCAAAGGGGTTCGCCGAAATGCTGGCACACATCGCCGAGCGTGACTGTATGCCGGAACTGCCATTTATCAGAAAGTGAGAGATACCCATGAAATACAAAATCGAGAAAAACACCGTACAGGAGACGCTGATCATTCCGCTGTATGCGCGGAAGGTCTGCTCAGAACTATACCCGAATCTCTACCGGGACGAAACAGCGGTTCGCCTGATTGACGAGATCGACTACGACTTTTCTGAGGCGGGGAAAAACTCCCGCGGCCTGATGCAGCGTTTCGGTTCACTGGAGGTGGCCATGCGGCAGAATGACCTTGCTTTTGAGGTGCGGGATTATCTGAAATCTCACCCCAATGCGGCGGTGGTCAATCTGGGCTGCGGGCTGGACAGCACTGGAAGAAGCTGCGACAACGGCAGCTGTAAAATTTACAATCTGGACTTTCCCGATGTCATAGCCGTGCGTAACGAGCTCCTGCCCGCCGGGGAACGTGAGGAAAATATCCCCTGCGATTTGAATAATACTGAGTGGTTTGCAAAAATCGATGCATCGGGCGGTGCGGTGTTCTTTGCCTCCGGCGTGTTCTATTATTTTCTGACCGAGCAGGTCAAAGCTCTTGTGCAGGGTATGGCAGATGCTTTTCCGGGCAGCGTGCTGGTGTTTGATGCGGCGAATCGTACGGCGGTAAAGATGATTGCCAAGACATGGCTCAAGAGTGCGAAGATTCAAGATGTGGGCGCATATTTTGCTGTTTCGGACGCGAAAAGCGAGATTTCTCCGTGGGACAGCCGCTTGCAGGTCACAAGCCGTGGCTATATGCTGGGCTACAACGATCTTCGCGACCCATCCGTCAGCGGCTTTTTCCGTTTCCTCGCCAGTGTCGGTGACGGCATGATGAAAATGCAGATTGTAAAAATCAACTTTTGAAAGAGGCGTTTTGAATGAAACACATCGCTCAAATCAAAATCGTAACACGAATTGAAATGAGCAAAACTCCGAGCGAATACAGAAAATCATATTTATAACCGTTGACTTCATAAAAGCTCGGGTGTATAATCAAAAAAATAAAGCTGTCTCGGCTGATGAAGACTATAAATTTTGCTGTTTCTGAACACAACAGCAGAGTTTACAGTCTTATTTTTTTGTAGGTGATAATATGAAATTTAAAAAATATGCAACAAAAACGCTGCTGATCGTTATCGGATCAATAATATCCGCATACGGAATTACGCTTGCAATAGGCGCAGGTTTCGGCGGCGCAACACTTGCGATATTGTGGCAAGGGCTGACGAATGTGACAGGTATGTCAATCGGCACATCGTCGCTTGTTGTGGCTGTGGCAATGATTATTTTTGCCTTTTTCTATGACAGAAAGCAAATCAATATCGGCACAATTCTTTACCAAATCATTTACAGTTTTTTCGTGGATATATTCACAAGAATTCAGCATTATACAGATATTAAAGCGGTTAATTTTGTTATAATGCTGCTTGGCATTGCTATATTTTCGTTCGGAACGGGGCTTTACTCCGCCGCTGATTTCGGCAGGGGCTCATATGAAGCAGTCACATTTTCGCTTGCCGAAAAAAACAGGTGGAAAATCAAAATCGTACGAATGGTTCTTGATATTATAGTGGTAATTATCGGCGTTTTGCTCGGCGGTAAATTCGGAATTTGCACAATTGCCACCGTTTTGCTCTCCGGTCCGATAATTCAGGTAACCGTAAGCACTGTTAAGAAATCAAAGATTTTAAAAAACATTTCTTAAAATTCTCATACAAGCCTAAAAGTGATAAGACATACAAAAAGGACGGAATTAAATTTGAACAAGTCCGTAAAAAATGGACAATAGAATAAACGGAGTTAAGGTTATATCCGCTAACGAAAACATTAGCGAAGGCTCAAAAGGCATAATTCTTGAATACATACTTGAAGGTATGACTGAATATTATTCAGCAGACTTAAGACTTATCAGAGAAAGTTATTCGTGGATTAACATAAAATGCAAGTTTAACGGTGATCCGATTACATTCGGATTCAATTTTGAACCTGCTGCTATCCTCGGAACATTTGTGTTTTGAGGCTTTTTATGCCCGGATACTGCTTTTTACGGTGGTATTCGAGCAAAGTGTCTGCGTTCTTTGCAAAATTTCTTTTATATTTTTCAAGGTGTACTCGGTCGGAACTCCTATGCCGATGTCATTCGTTCCGATTAAAATCACAAGATTTTTCGGGTTTATGTTCAAGGCGTTACATTCGAGCCTTTCCAACAATCTGTCGCTGTCAACGGCAAACAATCCCGCACCGATTGCGCCGCAAAATTCAGGCTTATCGGATATGAAAATCTTTGTGTTCAACCGCTTTTGCAACACTTTTTTCAAAAACATGTTTTCGGGCAGATGAAATAGTCCCCCTTGGCTTGCAACTAAACCTAAAAATCGCATAATTTTTAAGGCTTCTGCCCTGTTTTGGGCAGAAGCCTTTTTGCATATTTGATAAGATTTTCTTCTTCGTATAATATTAAATGTACCGGCTGCAAAATTGACAAAGAATTAACAGAATTTTCGTTGACACACATCATTCCTTACAGTATAATAAAAGCAAATATATCGCTTATAAAGGAAGTGACTTAATGACGAAAAAAATAACAGCAATATTGTTGGCATTGTGCATGGCAATCTCAATTTTGCCGATGAGCGTTCAGGCGGCATCAAAGCCGGATATTAAAGTCGGTGACTATGTTAAAATGGGCACGTATAACAATGCCTCGATTCTTTGGCGATGTGTAAGCATTGACGATAACGGACCGCTTATGCTTGCAGACAGAATTATTGACACCCTTGCATATGATGCCAAAACAAATGACAACAGCAGTTCAAAATCGCACAGCAGAAGCTATAAGCGTGATGATTACGGTTCTAACTATTGGAAAGACAGCAATATGCGTTCTTGGTTAAATTCAACCGCAGAGGCAGGCAAAGTCGATTGGCTTTGCGGCAACCCTCCGAAAGACGGATATGTAAGCGGTGTGGGAGCGTACAACGAAAAAGCTGGTTTTCTCAACGCTTTTTCAAAATCTGAAATTGCGGCAATGAAAACCGTTACCCAGCGTTCTCTCGTTTCTCATCCCGAATACAACAAGGGCATAGTTAACGGAGACGCAAATTCGGATTTGTTATATTATACCGATATTTCATATGCGGCAATAAATTACGATAGTGCGTATTTTGAAACCACAACCGAAAAGGTATTCCTTCTTGATGTTAAGCAAGCAAATGCCGTATGGAAAAATCTCAACGGCTATTATGTCGCATACAATAATGACGGAATGGCTTGGCCCTATTGGCTCCGCACCCCGGTTACCGACTGCAACCACGATATGCGTTATATCAGTTCATCGGGTCAGGTCGGTCGTTATGCTCCGTGGTATTCCGATTTGGGCGTAAGACCTGCATTTTATCTCGATTCCGAATATTTTGTTCCAACTTCCGGCAGCGGCTCACAAAGCAGTCCTTATATCGGCTCTGCTCCAAACAAACAAGAGGATGATTATACAATTTCGGAACCTACCGAAGATGCAAATGCCGATTGGAATGTCAGCACCGAGCAAAGTATTCAACTCACTTTAGGCCCTTGGTATTCAAATGACGGAAAATATTCTAATCCTACCATTCCCGTATATACTATCCAAAAAACACGCAGCGACACGGAAAATATGGTTGTTGTCGTTTGCGGCGAGGGATATACAAAAAGTCAGCAGGGCAAATTCATCAACGATGTAAAACGGCTTTGGCAGGATGCTATGAAATATGAGCCTTATCGCAGTTATGCCGACAGATTTAATGTTTACGCTCTTTGTACGGCTTCCGAATCAAGTTTTGACAATGGCGGAAGTACATTCTTTGATGTTATAGTCGACAAATATAATTCGCCTGTTATTTCTAATAATCTCCACGGAAGTCAGTGGAAAAATCATATTTTTGAGAGATGTATCGGTCCTGAATTTATCGAGAAAATTCACGATGCTCATATCAAAAAAAAGTGTGATCCAAACACAATTCCGTCCGGTTCGGAATATGAACCTTATTATTATGTTCACGATTATATTGCTCAGTTCGCTATGGTTGTAAATACAACAAATGATTTCGGCGGTGCTTATAATAACCGTGAATACGGTTTCCATTATTTCATTTCGCCATCAGACAGCTATCGTGCATCAAAAACTTTTGCACACGAGTTTGGACACGGTTTGCTCGGTCTCGGTGATGAATACAGCGGCGGATATTTGCTTGACGATAAGGAACTTAAATCACTCAATCTTTCCTCGGTTGAAGACCCGGAAAAGATAAAATGGCGACAGCTTTTAGGTTTTAGAAACACATATACCTGCCGCAATGCTTACGGCTCAAAAATGCTTGTTTCAAGTTATGAGTGCATAATGAGAGACACAAACTATCAATTCTGTGAGGTTTGCCGTTTGCAGGGCTTCAAGCGAATGTCTCAGCTTGTTAAGGATGTAGACCTTTATGTTGCAACTCCCGAGGTTAAGGAATATACGGGTGCTTATTCAAAGCCGTCTGATTTTACCGACCTTGAAACAAGTTCATATTATAATTACACATATAATCGCAATGACCGACTTTTGAGCGGCAACAGCAAAAGCAGATTTAATACTAATATGAACGGTAAAAAAATCGAGCTTAGAACTGTTATTCAAAACATTTCAGATAAAAATGCACGACAATTAAAATTCAAAATGTGGATTAAGCACTCCGACGGAAGCGTTGCGACCGATTCATCGGGGAATCCGCTTCAAACAGTACAAACCTTTGACATTCCTGTTTGGAATGATAAGGCAAATTTCTGGCCGCTCGGTGCTTTGGATCACATCAAAAGCGACTTTAATTCAGGCTTAAAGAGTTGCTCGCTTATTTATCAAATTCCGTCTGATGCACAGCTTAAGAGCGGCGATACCGTGGCATTTCAGGTGCTCGATGAAAACGGAAATGTGCTTGCAGACGACAATACGGAAACACAGCGCTACACAACCGTTTCAATTCAGTATAAATTTGAGGACGGCTCTGAAATTCCAAACACTGCCGGCGGAACATTTACCGTGCCATACGGCACAAAACTTAATTTAACCCCTGCAAAATCACTGTACGGCTATGAATTTGTAAAGGCAGACGGCTTAAACACTCCCATTGTTTCAGACGGAACGGTTGTTACATATTATTACAAAAATAAAAACGAAGAACACACTCACACTTGGTCCGATTGGAAATACAATAATGATGCTGTTTATAATTCATCAAGTGATTATAAAGACGGCACGCAGACTCGTACTTGCTCCGCTTGTGGTGAAAGTGAAACAAAAGAGGCACCGAATACGGCTCTTCTTCGTCGCAGAGGTAATGCATTGTCGCTTGAAAGCAGTATCACCCTTGCAACTTACATTACCAAAGATGTAGTCGATTATTATGACGAAGTGTATGCCGAGTTTACCCGAAACGGTAAAACCGAAAAAGTGTATCCGTCGGGCAAAACATTAACTTCAAATTCAATCGTTTATTGCATATTTGATTATACGGGTATTTCACCGCAGGCTTTAGGTGATGATGTAAGTATTACATTCTATGGCGTCAAAGACGGTGTGACATATAACGGTAATGCTTATAAATACAGTGCAACCGACTATATTAAGTCAACGCTGAATAAGCCTACATCTTCTGCAAAGCTTAAAACTTTGCTGGTGGATTTGGTATATTACGGCGAGGCTTGTCAGGTATATCAAAACTATAAAACCGATAATTTACTTACCGATATACTTACCGATGAGCAAAAAGCACTTCGCAGCACGGCTGATTTGAATTTAACGAATATCAAGAATGCAAGTTACGAAACCTGCGAAAACAGGCTTGTAAAGTTTGGTACGGCATTAAGGCTGAATAATTCGGTTGAAATTGCAATACCGCTGAATATGACCAATGTTACTCTTGATGACCTTTCATTCAAAGTTAAAATAGGTTCAAGAACATTGACATATACCTATGCCGAAAATCCGGATAATTTTGAAAAAGGCAAAGACGGTTATTGGTATTTCTATTTTGACGGTGTATATGCAAATCAAATGAGTGATGAAGTATTTATCACTGCATACAAAGGCGATGAGCAAGTCAGCTATACACTTAAGTACAGTGTGGAATCCTATGCCGCAACTGTTACTGATGCAAAGTTAAAAGCAGTTACAGACGCAATGATGCGTTACGGCAATTCCGCAAAAGCCTATGCAGGCAAATAATCGGCATATCCATATATGTGATAGATATGAAATAATTAAGGAGGTATTAAGATGAAGGAAAAGTATATCAAACCTGATTCAGACATTCAAAAGTTTGCTACCGTTGATGTAATTACGACATCCGGTGGCGGCGATGAGCCGATTGTCACTCCACCTGATTGGAACGACTAAAGAGTAAAGGAGTCAAGATTTTATGTCTTGACTCCTTTTGACTGCTTAGCAATTGATGAACCCCCCGGTTCTACCGGTGGAATCTTTTCTGAAGAGATAAAAACAAACGACAGATGATTTCTCATCTGCCGTTTCAATGTTATCGGGATTCTTTTTTATCCTTGCTTTCTGCTTTTTTCTTTGGCCTTTTGCGGATTTTCTTTGCATACAACAGCGATTTGCATCTGGTGGTTTTTAACGCTTAAAACCTTTATCACAAGCCCTGCAGCAACACAATGCTTTTCAGCGTTGAATCATATGCCCGTTTGGTAAGGGACAATTACAAGGACAAACCGCTTGATAAAATGACAACTACAATGATGCTTTACGGAAACAGCGCAAAAGCATACGGAGCATAAGAGAGGAGAAAAAAATGGAAGAATATGTAAAGCCCCAGGTAGAAATACAACAGTTTACAATTTGCGATGTTATTACAACTTCCGGCGGCAACAACAGAGAGCCTATTGAAACACCGGATTTACAAAAAATTATTAACAATCTTAAAAGAGCGACTTTAAGCGGGAACACTTAAAATCGCTCTTTGCTTTTGCAAATGATAATGTAAACTTAGAGTTTATTCAGAAAGTTCAAATATTTTATACAAGTCCGACATCCTTAACTGTTTTGTCGTTCATATATTGTTCGATTTTAACTAATCGAATACTTAATATTAAATAACGAACGATATTTTTTGCATAGTGTCACAAAGATAATTATACATTAGAATTTACACAATAGCAACAACAAAAACCAAGCCCACGCAGAGGAAAAAGTCTCTCAAATTTTTTGCTCATTTCAATTCGTGTTACGATTTTGATTTGAACGATGTCTCTCAAAAGTCTCAGTCATAAATGCCCTAAATCGCACTAAAATGACTT
>OGLH01000404.1_pt1 | contig 14762 bp, 14 predicted proteins | sample 1572791 | NCBI WGS metagenome assembly OGLH01 (sample SAMEA2581913, study PRJEB24529) | metagenome | biome: Human gut stool | place: China | collected 2011
AACGGACAAGTTCTTCGTTTCTGGGAATTCTTACCATAATACAAAGAACTCGAAATCTCAAATACATTATGTTGTAATTGATTTGAGAGAATAAAAAAACAGGCTAAATAATTGATTTACCGGGTCTTTTTCGGAACGGAAATCGTGTGTAGAAAGGAAAATAATGTATATTTGCGGCAGAATAACATTCGACATGGAGACTTTAATTGCAGATAGTGACAGGCGGTTCAGCCGTAGTTCAGGCAAATAAGTCCGTTTACCCTCAATAATATACGGGCAGCGGGCTGACAAGCCCGGCGCGATGATTGTACCGATACCCCGGTGACGGGTATTTGTGCGTCGATGCAGACCTTCATAACGGCCCAGATCGCCCATTACACGGAAAAAATAGAAAAAAAAGATGCCAGCCCTGTAATCTATTTGAGAAAAAAGTTGCAGAAGAAAGATTTAGTACTTACCTTTGAATTGCGAACTCGCCGAAAGGCGTGAATCGCGTTGCTGCCCCGTAAACGTGGAAATTTACAGTAAAGCGGCAATAAGAGGCGTCACGACGGGTCGTAACCACGCTCGTCGGAAAGCAGTACTTTACAGGCACTACACCTTGACGGGCGTGGGCTTCTTGTGTTATTAGGCTTTACGGGTATTCCACGACCTACGGGACATAGTAACGCAAGCACGCATACCTCTCGTGCAGGGGACAGCGTGGGCCTATCCTCGATAGGCCGGGTTCACGTTCCGTCTCTTTTTAGTATAGGGACGATTTCGGCGGATAGCATCAACTTAAAACGAAAAAGTTATGTTATCTTTGCGGAGTAATACACGGCCTTTGCCGTGACATATTGTAAAGAATAAAGGTTAGGACAACCTTTACTTGTTCCCGCTAAACTTCGGACTACCTTTTAGGTAGGTTTAAGGATCGACGTAAAATTGTCTGAAACCTGTGTTATGTCCCTACACCTCGGTGTGGGGACGGGCACGGGCGTAAGGGCAGATCGTCGATCTGAGGCTCCGAAGGCCGAGCGGGAGAGGTCTGTACCTGCGCTCCGTGTCTTTTTAATTGACATCGTGCCGGGTGCATAGGTTATCCGAAACACCCGGCCCGCAGCTTCACACAGGAGCTTCGGGCGCAAGGACAGTACCAGCTAAGGCTCCGAAGGCCGGTGAGTGGACTGCACCTGCGCTCGTTTTTCGTAAGGGGCCGGGAAAGTTGAACAACAACTAACCCCGGTTACAATGTCACGGAAAATCAATCAGAAGAAGGAGGCGTTTTTGGCGTCCGGCGGTCTGCTCAGATCGGCGGGCTTAGCTGTGCCTGTTGCCGGGGTTTCTTCTATATCTAACTTTATCCACCAAGCTCACCACCTCCCCGCGATGCAACAGCATCCGGGCCGGGTGCGGGGTCCGCATTTCTGCATGAAGTTGCGTCACTACAAAATTCTTCATAGTGTCCCCGCGCCCGTTTTTTCTGCCTGCAATCTGGTCCGGTCTCCCGGCCAAAACGCTGGCGCTATCACCCTTAAAAATCTATCCCGCCGCAAAACGCAGAAAATGGAATAACTTTTTCCGTCTTTCCGCAACACTCTGCGACGAGGTGGACAAAACAGTCCTTAGGAACGCAATGGATGTCACCATGCGGCGATTCCCGTCCATTGCCGTTCGTCTTTGCAGAGGCGCATTCTGGTATTATCTTGAAGAACTGTCCTCCGCACCCGAAATCACGGATGAAAAGAGCTGGCCGCTTGCACACACGCCGTTTGAGAGCATCAATGAATGCGCACTGCGTGTCATCGTCTACAAAAACCGTATTGCTGTTGAATTCTATCATGCATTGACGGACGGCACAGGCGGTATGGTGTTTTTAAAATCACTGCTTGCCGAATACATCGAACAAAAATACGGGGTTGAAATTCCCAATGAATGCGGCGTGCTGGACAGACTCACTCAGCCGCAGGAGGAGGAGCTTGAGGACAGCTTTTCGAAGAATGCCGGTTCCGTAAGCGTCAGCAGAAATGCGAGCACCGCATTCAAGATTCATTATACGCCGGAAAGGGATGATTTCAGGCACCTTACAACGTTCATCTTGGATTCAAACGCAGCTCTTGCCGCGGCAAAAAGCTGCGGGGTGAGCCTTACGGTGTACCTGACAAGCGCAATGCTGCTTGCATTGCAGCGGATTCAGGATGAGCAAACGCCCGATAAGCGCCGGCAAAAGCCGATTCGCGTCGTTGTTCCGGTGAACCTTCGCCGTTTATTCCCAAGCCGCACGCTTCGGAACTTTGTGCATGTCATTATGCCGGAGATCGATCCGCGGATGGGCGACTATGAGTTTTCCGAGATTCTGACATCGGTGAAGCATCAACTCGGGCTTCTTGTCACAAAAAAGAACCTTTGTGCAATGTTCACTCCGAACGTCAATGCAGAGCGTTCGCCCCTGCTCCGCGTGATGCCGCTTTTCCTTAAAAACATTGCAATGAAGCTTGTTTACGACACCGTCGGCGAACGCACAAACTGTCTTAATCTCTCTAATCTCGGGGATATTAAAGTGCCGGATGCAATGCGCCGATATGTAACACGATTTGATTTCATCCTCGGCGTTCAGGCAACCAAGCCCAACAATTGCGGAGTTTTGTCTTACAACGGCAAATTGTATATGAATTTCATTCGCAACACTGTTGAACCCGTGCTTGAATTTCAATTCTATCAGGTTTTGCGCGAGCTTGGGCTTCACGTCAAAGTTGAAAGCAACGGTGCGGGCAATGTGTTGATGCCAAACTGAAAACGGCAATGCAGCCCGATAGTTTGAAATCAATAATTTACGGATTCAGAAAGGAGACACAATATGTACTGTATAAAATGCGGAGTTGAGCTTGCGGACAGCGAAAAAGTCTGCCCGCTTTGCGGAACGAGGGTTTATCACCCCGATATAGAAATTAAAACCACCGAACCTCCATTTCCCGAATACAAGCTCCGTGAACCCCGCATGAATCTCAGGGGTATTATGTTCATCGTTACCATGATTTTTGCCGCGCTGATCGTTCAGCTTGTTATCTGCAACATCAGCATCAGCAATGCCTCGGAATGGTCCGGCTACGCAATCGGTGCAGTGCTGCTGCTTTATGAGCTCGTTGCGCTCCCGCTTTGGTTCAAACGGCCCAACCCCGTTATTTTTGTTCCCTGCGGTTTTGCTGCCGTGCTTGCTTACCTGCTTTATATCGACCTTGCTGCTCACGGAGGGTGGTTCCTCAAGTTTGCATTCCCCGTTGTCGGTGCATACGGATTGCTCGTTACGGCGGTTGTAACACTGCTGAAATACGTTCGCCGCGGACATCTTTACATCTTCGGCGGCGCACTTATCGCACACGGAATTTACATGACATTTTTGGAAATGATGATAAATATTGCCTTTTCCGAAAAAACAGTGCTTCAGCTCAACTGGTCATACTTCCCCTTGTTCGGATGCTTTATTCTCGGAATGGGATTAATCATCGTTGCGATAAACAAACCCATACAGGAATCGCTTAAAAAGAAATTCTTTGTTTAATTTCCGATTAAGATTGGATTTCAATAAATATTTGCAATTTGAAAATGCTTATGCCCGATGTGCATGGGCATTTTTTTGTGCATAGCAATGCGGCTTTTCGGGGCATACTAACGAACGGCGGGCAGCGGCTTGTTTCAAGCCGTTCAACCGCAAAAAAACACACGGAGGACATTATTATGCAGAATCGACAGAACGGCAGTACCGGCAGCAATTCCGGCAGCAGTTTCGATTCCTTCTTCAACTCAAACCCGTCTCATTCAATGGGTTCGGCGAGTTCCGGGAATCAGTCCGCCTCTTCGGCAAATTGGAACACCGAAGCGGCCTCCTCAATCGACACAAAGGATCTTTCCATCCTGCAGGATGAAATGTATTCTGAAGCGTTGCTTTTTAAAAAATGCACTGTTTATGCCGGGTATTTTAACGATCCCGCGCTCAAACGCATGGCAGAAAACGCTGCCGGGCATCACCGCAGGCATTTTGATACGCTTCACGGCTATCTGAACGGCAATAACTGAGGAGGGTTACAGGCATGAACAATCAGAAAACCAACAATGCTTCCATGAGCGAACAGGAACTTCTTACGGACCTTCTCCATTCAGAAAGGGACGCCGTAAAGCAGTATGCAAGCAACTGCACCGAGTCGGGCTGTGAAAGCCTGCGCAGTCTGCTTATCAACTGCATGACCGAATGCTCCGAGGATCAACTCGCCGTGTTCGAACAGATGAAGCAGCGCAATATGTATAAAACCAAGCCCGCAAAGGTTCAGGAGCTTCAAACCGCAAAGCAGGATATGACCTCGCTTCAGCAGCAAACGTGGTGATGTGCGGAAAGTGTTGATGCCGCGCAATCGCTTGTTTCGATAATGCGACACCAAATGACAGCGCACTGATATCGCTGCGCTGAAAAAAGCCGCAGCAGGGACTGTTGTATCAGTTCCCAAACAAAACCGGGCAGCCCGCGAAGGGTTGTCCGGTTCTTTTTCTCAGCAAAACATAAAACGGCTGCATGAATTCCCGCTGCACATATGTCTTGTATTATATTTGCGGCATGTCAATCAGAATCACTCAAGCATTGAGAATATTTCTCCGTCGGAGTATGTAATGAATAATCCATTTGTTATTTCCTAATATCTTTTCAGCAGTTCCTTCCGCCCGGTTTTCGGACTTTTTTACGTGCTCATTGCAAATGCTAATGCAAAACGGATCGCTGCATCCAACGACCCGTTTTGCTTCATTGCGGCGAATATCCGAATTCAGTTTTCGGGTAATTCAATTCCGCTTTGATTTTTTCAATTTATGGTTTGAGCCGTAAATCAGTTGAGGCCCATTGCAATACGCATAATGCCGATTGCATCAACGATGTTCACAACGCCGTCCTCGTTCACGTCGCCGTGAATGAGCTGAGTTTCGGTCAGTTCAATGAGACCGAGTGCGTAACGCATTGCGAAAACAGCGTCCGCGGTGTTGGTGTTTCCGTCGCCGTTGATATCGCCGTCATGCTCCTCAACAGGAGGTTCGGGAGTGGGCTCGGGGGTAGGTTCGGGAGTGGGTTCGGGCGTTGAGGGAGTCGTGCCGGTGAAAGCAACATTATCAACGCAGACGCAGTCCTCACCCTGGCTTCCGCCGGAGTCCTTCGTGTATTCCCAAACAAAGTAGTACACGCCATCCTCGGGAGCGGTGAATGTGTAACGCTGCCAATCGGGCTCGGTAACGCCGGACTTGCGGAGTTCAACCTGCCTGTTGACATAGAAGTTGAAGAAATCGCGATCTGTCTGGCTGCTGCAGATATAGTCAAATGCCATCGTATCGCCGCTCTGCATCGCTATGGTCAGCATGAGCTGGGACTTGCTGTTAACAACGCGCTTGTTGCCGGAACGTGCGAAAACCCTTGTTCCGTCATCAACAGCAGTGAAGGGATACTCGGTGGAAGTGCCGAACCAGAGATTTCCGCCTTCAACGTTGAGTGCTGCCGCAAGAGCTTCATCACCGGTAACGCTCACGGCGATAACAGCAGTGCCGTAAACACTGCCGTTAACCATGACCGTGCCGGTCACGGTTGCGGTGCCGCTGCCGCTGCCTGTAATCTTTACCCTGCGCTTGTTGCCGTCAACAACAGCAACGTTCTCATCGGAAGAAGTCCAGATAATGTCATAGAGATTTGCATCCTCGGGTTCGCGGTTAAACTTGACGGTGACCGTTTCACCGACTGCAATATTTGCCTCGTTTGCGCTGAGGGTATAGCTCTCGAGTGCAATAGGTTCTTCGGATTCGCCGAAAAGAGTCCAATCGCAGTAAACCGTCTGTGCCTGGTCGGGATTTGCAGGGAAATCATCAACGGGGCTCATGACAATGGGCCATGCATTACCGTAAGGATCAACGGGACCCCATACGTCAACCATTGTTGCGTATGCTTCGGCAATAGTTCCTTCTTCTTTGATAACGTTCCAGAAAGTTTCTTCGAATTTATAGTCTCCGACGAAGGTGACGCTCTGGGAATAGCCGTAAACCGCACCGCAGCCTGCACGGAGGAGTGCATAGCCGGTGGTGCCGCGACCGCTGAGCTTCATGCCCTCACAGATAGCCATCCAAACGAACGGGTTATCGAGCGCGCTTGTTATATGGTTCTCGATATATCTGCCGTCAATGAACGCTTCGTTGCCTGAGCGAACTGCCCAACCGTTTGCATAATCCTCGTTGGTAATGCCCTGGTTGGTGGTAAGGCAGAGATAGGTTGAAGTGCCGCTTGCGATGCCGTGGCTGTCGTAAATGACAGCACCCTTGTCGGGGAATGCAGCAGCGATCGCGGGACCGGTTGCATCATGGCCTGCAAGAATTGTCAGCGTGCCGCCGGTTGCCTCCGCAACGGAAGTTGCTTCACGGCGATACTGATCGGTGAAGGTGGGGTCATAGCCGCCGTAATAAGGTCCGACGAGCAGAACGTTCGGAGAGGTTGCGTCACGCATTTCAACGACTTTGCCGTTGGATGCGTTGAAAGTTACGGAACCTTCTTCGGTTACATTTGCTTCAATTTTGTTGCGGAGCCTGTAGTTGTATGCACAGTGCATTCCGTTGACGGTAAAGAAGAAACCGTCGGCGGTGAAATCGGAAAAGCTGTCTGCATCAACATTTTCGTTGTTGAGAGCAGCGGCGTAAACGGCGTTGATAACGTCGCTTGCGGGAAGGTTGTCAGCAAGTGCTTCGGCTTCGGCAAGTTCAATTGCCGCCCAAGCATCATCCATGCGCACCGACAATGCTGCATCTGCCGAAATGGAGCTGATTTCCTCTGCAAATGCAACGGGAATGATGCTGAGCATCATCAGAGCGGCGAGCACAACGGCCATGATTCTGCGTGTTTTCATGTGTTTCGTGTTCTCCTGTATTGTTAGTTTGCACACAGCACCGCTTCATCATTTATTCAATGCAAAAGCAATGTAGTCGTGCAGCGCATTTATGCGCCGCCTTATATTTTATAATTTATTTTTCCCGCTGTCAAGAACACTGACGTCATATTAGAATTTATATCATTTTTGCTGCTCCGCTGCTTTGTGAAATAACAGTAAAGAGCGCAGGCATTGCCCGCGCCCTCTTCTCAGGCGGAAATTATTCCGTCGTTTACGTTGTTTATCTTAAGATACTTGACCCTCTTAATCCTTATCGGAATCGGAGTCGTCACCTTGGGGCTGCTCTTTCAGCCTCACAACAGTTGTTTCGATTCTGTGATCGCGAATTTCGAGAACATCTATGTTCATGATGTCCGTTTCAATGCTGAAGGTTGTTCCGTCATCGGCAATTCTTCCGAGGGTTGCAAACACATAGCCGCCGAAAGTATCATACTCATCGCACGGGAGCTTGATATTAAGCTGCTCTGCAACATCCTCAATCAAAGCGCTGCCGCGAATGCGCCAGTTGCCGTCCGGAAGGTGAACAATATCTTCCTCCGTCTCAATGACATCATCCTCATCGTCAAGATCGCCGACAAGCTGCTCAACAAGATCGTTCATCGTTAGAATACCGCTCATTCCGCCGTATTCGTCAAGCACAACCACAAAACCGCGCCTTGAATGCTGCATATCACGGAACAAAACGTCCGCTTTTACGGCTTCAGGCACAAAATACGGCGCACGAACCGCATTTTCCATGACGTTTTTACGACTTCTGTCCGCAAGGCGGAAATAATCCTTTGAATTCAGTATGCCGATAACGTCATCAACGCTTTCACCGCAAACAGGAAACTGAGAATACCTGTGTTCATAAATGGTTTTTTCCCATTCTTTGTCGTCATCCTCCTCCCAGAGGATTACAATATCGGTTCGATGCGTTGCAATTTCACCCGCGGTAAGATCGTCAAATTCAAATACATTTTGAATTATTTCCTGTTCGCTGCGGTCGATTGTGCCCTTTTCTCCGCCGGCATCGACCATCATGCGAATTTCTTCTTCCGTGACCTCTTCATCGTCGCCGTTCGGATCGATGTGCATAAGCCGCAGGACTCCGTTTGTTGAAACCGTAAGCAGCCAGACAAGCGGAGCAAAAATCGTTGAGACAAAATTCAGCAGTCCGCTGATGCTCAGCGCAAGGCTTTCGGACTTTTTCATTGCAACACGTTTCGGCACAAGTTCACCGAAAACAAGAGTGACGTACGAAAGCAGGATCGTGATAACGATGATGCAGAGTGATTCCGGTATGTTCGGAATAAGCTGCTTGATGTATTGAGCAAAGTTTTCCGCTGCAAATGCACTTGCAAGGAAACCGGCAAGAGTTATTGCAACCTGTATCGTTGCAAGAAAGCGTGCCGGCTGCTTTGTCAGCTTCGCAAGGCGTTTTGCGCGTTTGTTGCCGCTATCGACAAGGATTGCAAGCTTTGCATCGCTCACGGAAAGCACGGCGATTTCGGCACACGCAAAAACTGCGTTCAATGCAATGAGTACAATTTGCAAAACAATTTGCCAAATAATGGTTCCGGCATTATTGCTTGCTGCGGCGGTAAGTGCGTCTTGTGCGTGGAAAAATCCACGTATAAGCGGGTCGATGTCTGTCATAGTCAGATATCCTTTCAAGATTCCTTTCAAATTCGATTTTTCTGCAGTTTCGCCGCAGGAGGAATTGTGTGCGGAAAGCGCGAACACTATTTGAATGTAACAAAAAACATAGCCAAACAAACTGCGTTCGTTCGGTTATGCCCGTTCGTTCGGTATTCGGTTATGCTGACACTTTCGGTCGCTGCTGTCGCAACTGTCCACAAAAAACCTCTCTGCAACTGTTCTGCTCCTGATATTATACACAGTTTCGGCTGTGTTGTCAACACCCTTTGCATGAATGTCATGTTGTTCGAAACTCTTTTGCGAATATATATTGTTTTTCATTGAAAAAAACCACACCTTATGGTAAAATGCGATTGAAAAAACAGTTAACGGAGGAAACCTGTATGCGGCGCGCGCTGAGCATAATCGCTCTTGTTTTAACAGGAGCCGCGTTCATTCTTTTGTGCCTTATTTGGGTGCTGCGAATCAATGCAATTATACCTGTTCTGATGTTTGCGGCAGCAATCATCCTGCTTGGGATATGCAAAAAAATGCCTGTCAAACCTCAAACCGGCATTGACAAATCACAAATTAGCAATGATGCTTTTTTTGATGAAGACAGCAAGTAGGTGCGTTCACCCCGCCGTCGTCCGCCGCACGGCGAATGATGCACAGTAAATTAAAGCGAAATCAAAGAACCAAAGACTGATGCCATGAAAAATAAAACAAACAATACTGCGAAAAAATCAAACCTGAAGCGTTTTGCTTCCTATTATAGGCCGCATATCGGCATGTTCACTGTCGACATGCTTTGTGCGTTGTTCATTTCATCCGTGGACATCGCCTATCCCCTGCTGTCCAAACTGGCACTGGATCGCTATCTTTCCGCAACCGCGCCGCAATACCGCCCGTTTTTCATTCTTATGGCGGTATGTTTCCTGCTTTATATCCTTCGCACCGGTGCAACATATATCGTCACGGCACTCGGGCACAGACTCGGCGTTCATATTGAGGCCGATATGCGCCGCGATGCTTTCACGCATCTTCAGCAGCTCGGCTTCAGCTTTTACGACAAATCACGCACGGGCAAATTGCTGTCGCGCTGCACAAACGATCTTTTTGACGTTACGGAGCTTGCTCACCACGGTCCGGAAGATGTTTTCATTTCCATGCTGACATTCATCGGCGCATTTGTTGTAATGCTCACAATAGAGTGGAGGCTTGCGCTCGTTCTTATTGCCGTCGTTCCTGTTATGTTGATTTTCGTTATGAATCTGCGGAAGCGCATGAGCCGCACCTCGCGTAAGGTCAAAGAAGGTATGGCGGTTATCAATTCGCAGATCGAATCCTCCATAAGCGGCGCACGGGTTGCAAAAGCCTTTACAAATGAAGATTATGAGATTTCAAAATTCGAACAGGGAAACGGCATTTTTGTCAACTCCAAGTCTGCGTATTACAAAACTATGGGCATGTTTATGGCGGGAATGGAGTTTTTCACAACCATTCTCAATGTCATCGTGCTTGCCGTGAGCGGTGTGCTCATTATGAAAGGCGAAATGACGACAACGACGCTTATCATCTTTATGATGTATATCTCATCGTTTGTTACCCCGATACGCAAGCTTTCCGCATTTGCGGAACAATACACAATGGGCATGGCCGGTTTTAAACGATTCACGGAGCTGCTCGATACAGAAGCCGAGATTCAGGGTAAACCCGACGCAATCGAGCTCAAAAACGTTAAGGGCGACATTGAGTTCAAAAACATTTCCTTTGCGTACGGTTCCGGCGGCAATGTGCTTGAAAACATTTGCCTCAGCATCAGGCACGGACAGACACTCGCGCTTGTCGGTCCTTCCGGCGGCGGCAAAACCACTCTTTGCCACCTTTTGCCCCGTTTTTATGATATAACCTCCGGCAGCATCACCGTTGACGGAATTGATATTCGCGATGTTACGCTTTCATCACTGCGCCGCAATATCGGCATCGTTCAGCAGGATGTGTTCCTTTTTGCCGCGAGCATCAAAGAAAACATTCGTTACGGCCGAATCGATGCAACCGATGAAGAAATCGTGCAGGCAGCCGTTGCGGCGGAAATTCACGACGATATCATGAAGATGCCCGACGGATATGACACCATCGTCGGCGAACGCGGCATAACGCTTTCCGGCGGGCAGAAACAGCGTGTTTCCATCGCAAGGATTTTTCTTAAAAACCCGCCGATTCTCATTTTGGATGAAGCAACAAGCGCATTGGATTCCGCAACCGAAGCGCGCATCACGCAGGCATTCGACAGGTTGAGCAAGGGCAGAACAACGCTTGTTATTGCGCACCGTCTCTCCACAATTCGCAATGCGGATGAAATTGCCGTTGTTGATGAACACGGAATTGCCGAAATGGGAACCCACGATGAACTTCTCGCCGCCGGCGGCGAATATAAAAAACTGCACGAAGCGCAAAACAGATTTTACGTTTCTGTCTGAAGAAATCAAACTGCAAAAGGAGTCCTGAATTATGAAAATACCTAAGAATGTGAACGTCGTCAACGATTCGTACCGTACACTGAGCGAACGTGCCATCATGCTGCGCAACACGCTTGAAAAGCTCGGTTACAATGTTGAATGGGGCTATTATGACCGCCACACCGTTACCGTGAACGGGGACAACTTTCTTGAATACTATCCCATTCCTGTTCTGACCGTGAACGGAATCTGCGATATTGCCGTTGACTTTTTGCAAGTGTCGATCGACGGCAAGCTTTTCGCCGCCGAGTTTGAAGAAAAGCTCGATTTTGCAAAGCTTAAATCACACGGGTTTGAATGCTACGGCGCTGAGAACTATCTTGAAAGCCTGTATGTTCCCGGAATGAGTTTTGAGGAACTTGTTCAAATCGTCCGCGCCTGCGGCGAATCCGAAATCGGTGTTGCGGCAGCGTTCGAGGGTGAGCCGCTTACGAAAGAAATCCTTGAGCTTATGCAGGTTTTCATCAACATGGGCACACACACCGAAGCGCACAGCCCGATTGACGAGGGCGATGAAACCGAAAAAAACGCGCTGAACGGAATCGATGAAAGCACTCCGGCTTTTCAGGTTGCGGATGCGCTGTTAAACGAATGATGTTTTCACATAAGGAGAGGAAAAATGCTTAACTATATTCTTGATGAACTGAAGAAAATCATGGCAATAGACAGTCCGAGCGGATTCACGCGCAAAGCTGCGGATTACATCATGCAGCAGCTCCGCGAGTTCGGTTTTGAGCCTGAGCTTACCCGCAAGGGCTGTGTGCTCTGCTGTCTCGGCGGCGAAGGCAGCCCGGTTGTCTTCTCTGCACACATTGACACCCTCGGCGGAATGGTATCCGAAGTCAAGAGCAACGGAAGGCTTAAGCTGACCCGCATCGGCGGCATGAACGCAAACAACGCCGAATGCGAAAATGCACGCGTCTATACCCGTGACGGCAAGGTTTTTGAAGGCTGTTTCCAGATGAACAACCCTTCCGTTCACGTCAACGGCGAATACGACAGCCAGAAGCGCAGCTACGATAACATGGAGCTTGTGCTTGACGAAAAAGTGTTTTCCGCCGACGAAACAAAAAAACTCGGCATTGCAACGGGCGATTATGTCTGTTTTGATCCGCGCACAAGAATCACCGAAACAGGCTATATTAAAAGCCGTTTCCTCGACGACAAGCTCAGTGCGGCGATTCTCATGGGCATTGCAAAGGCAATTAAAACAGAAAAGCTTTCTTTGACCCGCAAAGTTTACATCTATCTCACCGTATTTGAAGAAGTCGGCCACGGCTGCTCAAGCGGGATTCCCGCCGATGCCGAAGAGATCATCAGCGTTGACATGGGCTGCGTCGGCGACGGACTTGAATGCAAGGAACATCAGGTTTCCATCTGTGTAAAGGATTCACACGGTCCGTATAATTACGATGTTACGTCCCGTTTTGTTGAGCTTGCAAAGAAGCATAATCTTGATTACGCGCTTGATGTCTATCCCTTCTACGGTTCCGATGCGGATGCGGCGCTTGATGCCGGTTACGATCTGCGCCACGGACTTATCGGAGCGGGAGTTTACGCTTCCCACGGATATGAACGTTCCCACGTTGACGGCGTAAAAAACACTTACGAACTTGTAAAGGCCTATATTACCGAATGATTCAATGCGACTTTCTCTGAATCATTTGATTCCCGAAAAAAGGATATAACCACCAACAGCTGCGGTTCGAGCTTCATTGTTCCGAAGTTCCGAATCGCAGTTTTATTTTTCAAAATGAGAGGTATGCATTTGTTAATGCATTTTCTGCATTACTGAGTATAATTTTAGTTTGAATTGTGGCAAAACTGTTAACAAACGGAAATTGCGCATGTTCCTGAATTGCACCCGATCCGACTGCTGCGTATAATAGCAGGGTAATCGGCGGAACACTGCACGATCCGTACGGACGAATGCAGCCGGCGTTTATATCCAAACAGATTGTTTAGTCATTCACCGGAATGATTTTATTGACCGAAAGGAGATTCTATGGATAAGGTTCAATATTACCGCAGAAAATCCCTGCCCCTTGAGATGCACAAGATTTGCATCGTTCAAAAAACACGCATCCCGTCCGTTGAAGAACGCGTCAGCGCAATTCGCGAAGCGGGCTTCAATTCATACTGCCTCCGCAGCGAGGATGTTTACCTCGACATGCTGACCGACAGCGGCGTCAACGCAATGACCAACGAACAGCTCGGCGCGATGATGGTCGGCGACGACAGCTATGCCGGCAGTGCAACCTATTATCGCCTTGCTGCCAAAATCAAAGAGATTTTCAACAAGGATTATTTTCTTCCCGTTCATCAGGGCCGCGCCTGTGAACATATGCTTGCGCTTGCGTTCGTGCAGCCCAAGCCCGGTTCGATCGTTCCGATGAACTTCCAGTTCGGCACCTCCGTCGGCAAAATAAAATACTGCGGCGGCGACTACGTTATCTGTTTGCAGGAAGACGGGCTTAACAGGCAGAGTTCCAACCCGTTCAAGGGCGATTTCGATCTTGAAAAGCTTGAGCGCGTGCTCAAAGAGCAGGGCGACAATATCGCCTTTGTCCGCATTGAATCCGGCACAAATCTCATCGGCGGCCAACCCATTGCGCTTGATAACATGCTTGCAGTATCCGAACTGTGCAAAAAATACGGAGTGCTTTCCATTCTTGACGCAAGCCTGCTTCAGGACAATCTGCACTTTATCAAAACCCGCGAAACCGCCTATTCCGACAAGAGCATTCGCGAAATCGTGCGCACCCTTTCGGACGCAATGGACATCATCTATTTCTCCGCACGCAAACTCGGCTTCGGCAGGGGCGGCGCAATCATTCTTAATGACAAAAAGCTCTTCGAGCATATCAAAACCTTCGTTTCAAGCTTTGAGGGCTTCCCCACTTTCGGCGGCATGAGCGTTAAAGAGATGGAAGCTATCTGCGTTGGGCTTGACGACACAATGGACGAAAACATTATCGCTCAGGGCCCGCAATTCATCGAATATCTCTGCAACGAGCTTGAAGATGCAGGCATTCCCGTTGTCACACCGCCCGGCGGTCTCGGCTGTCACCTCGACGCAATGAAATTTGTTCCGCATATCGCCCGCAAGGACTATCCGGCGGGCAGCCTTGCAGCTGCAATTTATATTGCTTCCGGCGCAAGAGGCATGGAGCGCGGCGGAATTGACGAGCCGTGGGACGACGCCGATGTTGAGCCCTACGGCGCAATGGAACTCGTTCGCCTTGCCGTGCCGCGCAGGGTATACACCGTTTCGCAGATGAACTATCTCATTGACCGCATCTGCTGGCTGTATGACAACAGGGAGCTTATCGGCGGACTGAAGTTCGAAACCGAAGGACCGCACAATTTCTATGACAAGCTGAATTCTGTGTCCGACTGGCCGGAGAAGCTTGCAGCAAAATTCCGCATGGATTTCGGCGACTCGCTTTGAGCCGCATCCGACCGTCGGAATTGCGGGCGTGCTGATTGAATTCCCTTTCATAAAAGTGAATTGGTCAGCACATTCCTATTTTTAATACGCCATCTTCTCATTACCTTTACCGAGCAACACCGCCCGACGGAATTTTCCGCAGGCGGTGCTGTTCATTTTTTTCTGTCGAACGACAGCATATACCGAATTGCGGCCGAACTATTAAGAAAATATGGCCAATCTGTTAAC
>OGLH01000419.1_pt1 | contig 14285 bp, 10 predicted proteins | sample 1572791 | NCBI WGS metagenome assembly OGLH01 (sample SAMEA2581913, study PRJEB24529) | metagenome | biome: Human gut stool | place: China | collected 2011
CGCGAGCTGGGTTCAGAACGTCGTGAGACAGTTCGGTCCCTATCTGTCGTGGGCGTAGGATATTTGAAGGGCGCTGTTCCTAGTACGAGAGGACCGGAATGGACGCACCGCTGGTGTATCGGTTGTCATGCCAATGGCACGGCCGAGCAGCTATGTGCGGATGGGATAAACGCTGAAAGCATCTAAGCGTGAAGCCCTCCCTAAGATAAGATATCCCACTGTTTACAGTTAAGACCCCTTATGGACTATGAGGTTGATAGGCTGCGTGTGTAAGTATGGTGACATATTTAGCTAGGCAGTACTAATAGGTCGAGGGCTTGACCTTAACAAGTTAGATTATGTGTCAGGCAATTGTTAGAGTTCCACTGCGCTTTATCTGTATTTAGTTTTCAGGGTATATGCCTTGAATGATGTGAGCTATGCACCATTAGCTCAGTTGGCTAGAGCACCTGACTCTTAATCAGGGTGTCCAGGGTTCGAGTCCCTGATGGTGTACCATCAGTGGCCCGTTGGTCAAGCGGTTAAGACATCGCCCTCTCACGGCGAAAACAGGAGTTCGATTCTCCTACGGGTCACCATTTTGACCTTAGGTATTGCCAACAGGTCATTTCTTCAAATACTGTGACTTTTTCATCACAGTCAGTCGGTGCTTATTACGATGAGGGTCCACCCGTTCCCATCCCGAACACGGTAGTTAAGCTCATTCGTGCCGAAGATACTTGGCGGGCGACTGCCTGGAAAAATAGGTCTGTGCCGACATAAGCCTCTCACTTTTGTGAGAGGTTTTTTCTTATATATTTACTTTTGCGTGGCATCTGCCACGCTTTTTTTATCTCATCTGCTGTTTGTATATTGCGGTATATTTCTGTTTTCGCTATAATGATTGGTGGAGGGATCATTATGGCAAATGCGCACCAGCTTATAGATTGCTTTAACGATACAATGCACCGGATCCAAACGGATCCATTTCTGCGCGCTGAAACAATGAAGTCCAAGGCTGATACTGTGGTGTATCCTGTCTTTTGGGATAATAATCAGGCTGCTTATTTTGCCAAATGGCTTTACTTTGATTCGTGTGATGTGAAAGTGGTGGCTGATACCACCTTTTCTGCAGCGCGCAAGTATCTACGCAATGGAAATGAGCAGAAGCGAGTAGCGGTGCTAAACTTTGCGAATCCCCATTACGCCGGTGGTGGCGTAGAGCATGGCGCTATGGCTCAAGAGGAATGTTTGTGCCGTAGTAGTAATTTGTATCCCTGCCTTTTCGCGCCCTGTGCCCAGGCGGAGTATTATCAATTTCATCGCCATCGGGCGGATCATTTGTTTACGGATCGAGTGGTCTATACGCCGGACGTAGTGGTCTTCAAAGACGATCAGCCGGTGCCGCAGTTATTACCCAGGGAGCAATGGTTCCAGGTGGATGTGCTCACTTGCGCTGCACCATATCTTGGTGAACCGGTGCATATTTCGCGGAGCGACTTGAAAGCCCTATTTAAGTCGCGGATTCGGGAAATATGCCGTGTGGCCATGGAACACCAAGTTACCACGGTTATATTAGGCGCCTTCGGCTGCGGTGCTTTTCGCAATCCGCCGGAATTGGTAGCCCGGGCTTTTCGTGAAGTTCTGCAAGAGGATCTTTTTAAACACAGTTTTTCAAAAGTCGTTTTTGCCATTAAGAGTAATGGAAGGCCCGACGATAATTATAATGTATTTTCCAAGGTGCTTGGGCAGGAGCTAGGATAGAAACCATATTATTAGGTGTTGGAAATGATTAAGAAAAAATACAGTCATCGCACTATACACGATGCGCAAATTCAAAAGCTATATCTGGCGGCAAAAGCCGTTGCAGTTCCTAAGGTGATCAGTGAACAAATGTGTTCCGGCGGTGTTGGCGCAGCTGTATGCACAAAGCAAGGTCGTATTTTCACAGGGGTGTGCGTGGAAACCGATTGCTCTTTGGGTATGTGCGCTGAGCGAAATGCTTTGTGCACAATGATTACCGCTGGCGAATTTGATATAGACATGGTGATTGCCGTGAACAAAAACGGAAGAGTGTTGCCGCCTTGCGGCGCTTGCCGAGAATTTATGGGGCAATTCAGTCATGCAAATGATATACAAGTGGTGGTGGATAACGACGGCACCGTTGTGCACCTCAGGGACTTAATGCCATTTCCTTATTGATGGATTGAATCAAACGGGACGAACACGAAAGTTTTGAGCAGCTACTTTTTTGGAGATATTATGATACGAAATTGACGATCAGTGATTTTGAAAAAGTGGAGCCGATGATGGTGGCACTGCATAAAATCCATGTTGAAAACAGGAGCGATTTTTATTCTGAAAATGCGCATCCGATCACTAAAAAGGAATTCAAGGCGGTGCTAAAAGACAAGAACAAAATTGCCCTGACATTTGCTGAAAACGGAGAAATTGCAGGTATAGCCCTTGCAACCATCAAAAACCGGACGGTCCGGTCTATCTATATTGACGCCATTTTTGTGCTTGAACCATTCCGTCGGCGGGGCATTGCCACAAGGTTATACAGGCAAATTCAGGACACAGCAAGCGAGATCGGTGCTGAAAGAATGGATTTGATGGTATGGGCGTTTAATGCGCCGGCATTGGCGTTTTATAAATCCTTGGGTATGAAGGAGCAAAGGATTGTATTGGAAAAACAGGTGAAATATCGGACTGACGCGATTTGCGTCTTTTATATACGGAATGATAATAAAAAACACACCGGGTCACCCGGTGTGTTTTGTTTTTGTGGCTTTGGCGATGGGGGAGAAATGAGACAGAAGGGCGTTAAACCTTTTTAACGCCGGTTTCTGAAGTGATCTTTTGGGTAGACAGGGCGTTCTTTTTGGCATAATGCACGCCCTCAACATAATAATACCAGCCGGGGTTGACCACCAACTTTTTGGAAAGGCTGTAGGTAGTGCCATCTCTATACAGGTCTTTGTAGGTTTTGTAGGGCGACCAGGTGTAGCTGGCGTTCAGTCTGCGCATAACCACAACCTTGGTAAAGCCGCACTTCTTTACACCGGACACACATTTGGTCAGCCCGCTGATGGTCATGGTGTTGCTGTTCATGGCGAACTTCAGCGTGGCAGATGTGATCAGTCCGCTGGTGCGGGCGCCGGTTGCGGTGGCGCCGTAATCCTCAGCAGCGTCCAAGATCAACAAATCCTCTTGGGTAAAAATCACATCGTCCTCTGTGGGATCGGCTGCAATGTAGCCGCCCTCCGGTACGGTGTCTGTGTTGTCTGCGGCAAAGGCCGTGCCGGGCAGCAGGCAAATGCAGGCCAGCAGAACGGCAATCACCGAATGGATCCATTTTTTCATTTTGGTACACCTCTTTCTTTTTTTGTGCCAAAGCGCACGGTGCAGGGGGTTGTCCCTACAACTGCATTATATCTTGCCGGTGCCGTCGAAGTCTGTCGAAATGTGCGCTAAATTGTGAAAAATACTCATCAAATGAAAAATGCGGCAGAATGCAGTGCCCACAGTAGGCAAAAGGGGTCAAAATATGGTACAATAAGACGAGACACTTTTTTTGCAAAAAAATATCAAAAGGGTGTAAGGTTTTGACCCGCCAAACGGACTACTAAGTGAAAGGCGGCTGAAAGGAGGTGGCACGATTTGGCAGGCGGTGAAAAAAAGAAAGCAGACGATTTGCTGCAAGAGGGGTACGCCAAGTATTACACGGCAATCTACCGCTATGCGCTCTCTCGATTGGGCGACCCGCACAAAAGTGAGGATGTGGCGCAAGAGGCCTTTGTGGTCTATTATAAGCGGCTGCGCACCGGCGAGGTATTCACAGCGCCCCGGGCGTTTTTGTACCGCACGGCGGATCACCTGGTGCAAAAGCAGTTTGACCGGCAAAAGCGGGCGCAAAACTGCATCACTCTGGACGAGGTGATTGAAATTCCTGCCCAGCATGCGGATCCGGATGAGCGACTGTCCTTTGAGGAGTATTCCCGCCAGATCAGTGCCGCTCTGTCAGACACGGACGCAGCCCTGTTCTCGATGCGTTACATAGAAGATCTAAAGATTGAAGACATTGCCGCGCGCATGAGTATGAGCGTGCCGGCAGTGACCACGCGGCTCCATCGGCTGCGAAAAAAACTAAGGGAGATCTTAAACCAGCTGTTTTAACTCCCGGAAAGGACGCGTTATGGCGACACTGCATATTGACAAAATCATTGCAGAAAAAGTGAACCAGGACGATCTTATCCGTCTGTTAGAGACGGTGATCGATGAAGAAATACAGAGGCCGGAAGCAGAAATGAACTGCGACCTGATCGACCAGTGTGTAGACGCGCTGCTGGAAATGCGGCAGGATCGGGACCATTTGGCAGTGATGGTGCCGCTGATGCAGGATAAAGCGTTTTTGCACTTGATTCAGCGCAAGGCCGGCAATACGGCTCGACTGAACGGTGCGGCGCGTGGTGCGCTGATCGCTGCGGCGATTCTAGCCTCCACCATCAGTGTAAACGCCATGGTAGACGCTGCGTTTGATTACAACATTTTAGAGCATATCGGTAAGGCGATTTCTGCCTCTGTGCTGGGGCCGGAAATCATTGGCGGCGAGGACGATGTTGACGAGCCAACCACTGTGCCCGGCACCACGGAAAAGAATGAGCCCACGACGGTGCCGGAGCGTACCACCGCAAAAGGAGAAACCGCTACCCGTCAACCGGAGCAAACCACCACGGCGGCTGCCGTTACGCAACCCACCACGCCCACGCCCACCACTACGGAACGGGAGCAGGAGAGCACCACCAAGAAAGAACCGACCACCAAGAAACTGACCGGTGATAATGTGCACCACAAGCCCACCCAGCCGGATCGACCGGAGGAGACCACCAAGGCTGTGCGTGTGATTGGATTTAATGCCCAGTTGGGCGAAAGCTTTAAGAGCCACTACATTTACGGCGAACAGCTCAGCTACGACGGCCTGACCTTAACGGCAGACTGGAGTGACGGCACCACTAAACCGGTGGCATTGAAGAATTGCACTTATACCACCCAGGTGAATATGAACCGCACGGCAGATGTGACCCTGCACATTCTGTATAAAGGCTTTTTGGTAGAAATACCCATTACCGTGCGACCTAACGAAGAAACAAGAGAGAGCACCATTTGCCAAACGGATCGGTACGACTACCTGCTTTGCAAGGCGGGGGCGTACATCACCGCTTACCGTGGAACCGCTAACCGGCTCACCTGCGATACCGTAGAGGGTAACCGCATTTTTGCCATTGCAGACAGCGTGTTTCAAAAGCACACGGAGTTGGAGAGCCTGATCCTGCCGTATGTGACCCTGGTGGGTGACAATGCCTTTCGCGGTTGTACGGCGCTGACTACAGCGGAGCTGCCGAAGCTGCAGCAGTTAGGTGAAGAAGCTTTTGCAGGTTGTAAAGCATTGGCAGAAGCGGAAACCGGAGACAGCTTAACCCACATCGGTCGTCGCGCTTTTGCCGAAACGGCGTTGCAACGTCTGCGCCTGGGCAAAGGTGTGACTGTCATCCCGGAGGGGCTTTGCAACGATTGCACGCATCTGGAGTCCGTGCGGTTGCAAGGTCAGGTGACAGAAATCGGCAGTTGGGCCTTTGAAGGCTGCGGTCGTTTGAAAACCGTTACCGGAACTGAACATTTGCGCCGGGTCGGGGATTACGCGTTCTCGGATTGCCAAGCTGTTACTTTTGCATTTCCTGCACAACTGGAGGTTGCCGGAGAAAATGCGTTTTACTTCTGTCGGCAGCTGCAAATCGGTGCCCTGCCGCAAAGCATAAAATCCATTGGCAAGCGTGCCTTTGCCTATTGCCCCGGATTGACGGAGGTACGGCTGCCCGCAGGTATTGCCGTGGTGCCGGAAGAAGCGTTTCGTGCCACCAACGCCAAGACCATTGTGCTGCCGGAGGGCGTGGAGCGTATTGAAAGCGGTGCCTTTGAAAGCTGCAAGGCCACCGTCATCACTGTGCCCGGCACGGTCAAGTATATCGGTAAGCGGGCGCTGTACAGCGTGCTGCTGCGTGATGTGCGCTTTAACTGTTTGTCCCCGGTGATGGAGGACCTGGCGCTGTACAGCTCTAATCGGCTGGTGGTGCAGTGCTATCTGGGCACTACCCCGTACCAGTACGCCAAGGCCAATCAGATCAAGGTGGAATTGAAACAGGATCTGCCGGAAGTGATTCCCGGTATAGACGATTAAGGAGGGGCGAAATGAACGCAAAACGGATAAGAAACGGACGGCGTCTGACGGCACTGCTTTTGTGCCTGCTGTTGATGCTCTCCGGCGCGCCCCTGCAAGCGCTGGCTGCAGAGGCGCAGACGGATGTTGTTACCTGTACCGACCCTACAAATGCAGATGTTGCGATTACCTATGATTACGATACCCAGACCTTAACGGTCAGCGGCTCCGGTCGGTTTTCCGGTCAGGTGTTGGGTGCGGATGGGTCAACGGCAGTGAACATGCTGGACGCATTCAGCGTATCTCAGTTGGTCGTAGAAGAAGGCATTACTGCCATCGGTCCGGAAGGTGCTACCGTATATTCGATTGCCGACAGCGAAACGAATACCATCTATTTGCCGGACAGCTTGACTGCAGAAAACTTTAGCTGCAAAGGCGCCAGTAATCTGTGTGAAATTCGCCTGCCTGCCGGTATGCATACCTTGCGAGACGGGATGTTTGACGGTTGCACTTGGCTGGAAACGCTGAATATGCCGCAAGGCATAACAGAAATCGGCAAGCGGACCTTTGGCGGTTGTAAGTCATTAGATGTAGAACTGCCGCCGCAGCTGGAAAGTATCGGAGAAAAGGCTTTTTATCGCTCCGGTATCAAGAATGCAATCCTTCCGGATACGGTACGTTCCATTGGAAGCGGTGCTTTTGAGCAGACCCGTTCCATGGTCAGCGCCACGCTGCCGACGACCATAACGGCTGTGCCGGAGCGTATGTTCTATGCCAGCTATGTGGAGCGGGTCAGTCTGCCTGTCGGCTTGCAATCCATTGGCAAAGCTGCATTTTTTAACTGCATGCATTTAACGGATTTACAGCTGCCGGAGGGTTTGATCACTATTGAAGGTTCGGCATTTAGCGGCTGTACGGTGCTGAAGGAGCTAACGCTGCCCGGCTCATTAAAGCATGTGGGTGAAAAGGTGTTTGGCGGCAGCAATATTGAAATTGTCCATGTAGAAGAAGGAATCACCGAATTGGCACCGGTGATGTTTGCGGATTGCCCGTTGACGCAGGTGGACTTGCCGAATACATTGACCACCATTCAAGACGCTGCTTTTTATAACTGTACAAAGCTGAAGGAAATTACGCTGCCCAATAGCGTAACCCAACTGGGTGAGGGCGTATTTCAGGGCTGTTCGTCTTTGTCGCAGGTGCGGCTGTCTGAAAACTTGAAAACGCTGTCCACCTCTACTTTTGACGGTTGTAAGGCGCTGACGGAGTTCGATTTTGCCGGCATTACGGAAATCGGCGAAGAGGCATTTCAAAATACCGGTATTCAAATACTGGATTTGCCCACTACGGTAAAAACGCTGGGCGAAAGCGCATTTGCACACAGTGCATTGCAAGAAATTTGGAGCCTGGGCGGAGTGGAAACGCTGCCCACCGATGTGTTTGCTTACACGCAGATCCAGACATTTGATATTCCCCAGGGGCTGTATATTGCCCCCGGCGCCTTTGAATACTCTGCCCTGCAAAAGGTAGCTACCGGTATAGATGTAATGGAGATCAACGACGGCGCATTCCGCAATTGCCGCAAGCTGACATCGGTGGAGCTGAATGAGGACGTCACCCGCATTGGGGACAACGCCTTTCGTGCCTGCACGGCGCTGACTTCCATTGATTTCCCGGAGTCGCTGGTGAGCATTGGTGACTATGCCTTTTATACCAGTGGGCTGACTTCGCTGGTGGTACCCAACACGGTGCAGCAGATGGGCCGTATGGCCTTTGCAGGCAGCGCACTCACAGAGGTATCTGTGGTCAGCGGCGTCAAAACCTTGGGCGATTACGCCTTTGCCGGGTGCAATGCCACTTTCCGTTTGCCTATGAGCCTGACGGAGATGGGCAAGTATCCCTTGGGCTTTACCGCCTCGGAGAGCGACGGCAATGTGACCGTGTTCAAAATGGAGGATGTGACTGTCATTGCGCCGGCGGCCAGCGAGTCCATTCGCTATGCCAAGGAAAACGACCTGAAGTATAAAATGACCGGCCCGGAGGACACGGACTTTAACGAGGAAAATTACCTGTATGGTACTGTGGGCGACGGCGACTGGTACTTTGACAAGCGCACCGGCGCACTGTCTACCAACGCCACCAATGTGGGGACGAAGCAGGGCTTTTATTTTACAAACGGCCAACTTTGGAAATATAAGCAGGCGGGGGTGCGCTCTGTACACCTGCTAAATGGCGTGAAGAACCTGGGCGAGATCTTTGCCGGGATCACCACCTTGGAGCAGGTAACGGCAACGGACAGTCTGACCAATATCAATACGGACGCCTTTGTGGGCTGCACCGGGCTGAAAAGCGTCAGCCTGCCGGCAGTGACCAAGATCGGCGCCAACAGCTTTGCCGATTGTACGGCACTGCAAACGGTAGATCTGCCCCTGGCCGCCGTCATTAGCGACCATGCGTTCCAAAACTGCACAGCCTTGCAGTTCCTGGAACTGCCGGCGGTGACCAAGATCACTTCCACCGCCTTTGCCGGGTGCACCGGGCTGACCAATCTGACCCTGGGCAAAGGGGCGGCTGAAATCGACGATCGCGCTTTTACAGACTGTAAGGCGCTGACGAATTTAGATCTGGGCAGCACCGTGTCCATCGGCCGTGAGGCCTTTGCCGGTTGTACCGCTCTGGCAGCCATCAGCCTGCCGGACAGTGTAACCCGGATTGGGGCAAGTGCATTCCGTAACTGTACCGGTGCCACCGGTATCGAGATCGGCAGCGGGCTGACGGAAGTACCGGCCTACGCCTTTGCAGACTGTACCGGTGTCAAGGATATTGCCTTTAACGAAGGCGTGGTCACCATCGGTCCCAATGCGTTCCAAAATGCGGTTTCCGTGGTGTTCCTGACTCTGCCCAACAGTGTAACCACCGTTGGCAGTCGTGCCTTTGCCGGACTGCTGAATGTGGAGAAGATCACCCTGGGCAGCGGGCTAACCAAGGTGGAGAGCTACGCTTTTGAAAACGCGGTGAACTGTTACCAACTGACTCTGGACAGTGCTGTGAACGCGCTGACCAACGCGGATATGGTGGCTTGCCACCTGGCCTATTACGGCGGCCAAAAACCTATGATCCCCGGCGCAGGCATGGCCTACTCCGTGGAGGGCTACAACAGCTTCCGCCGCATTGGCGAGAATACTGCCGGCTTGGCTGTGGTGGTGGGCGACCATGCCACCGCCCTGAGTATGCACTTCTTGGCAGCCCAGACGGATAAGGTCAAGCGTGTGACCCTGGGCAAGCAGGTGCAGCGGATCGGCTATGAAATCAAAAAGGGTTACACCGCCGATTACACCAAGGCCTTTGCCGCCGAGTTTATCGGCAACGGTAACCTGGAGCAGGTGACCGTCAGCAGTGAAAACCCCTATTTGTACGCAGACGGCAGCGGGCTGTATTCTAAGGATAAATCCACGCTCTATGCCGCTGTAACCGGCAAGGGGGATTATACAGAAAATACCGCCTCCGCCATCGGCGACTGGGCGCTGTCTTGTAATGCAAAGTTAAAGAAGGTCACGCTGGGCAAGAGCGTGCGTACTGTTGGTACCAAAGCCTTTGCCTACGATCAAAAGCTGAAGTATGTGCAGCTGACCGACGGCTTGCAGCAGATCGGCGCCAGCGCCTTTACCGGCTGTACTGCGCTGAAAGTGCTGGAACTGCCGGATACAGTCACCACCTTGGGTGACCATGTGTTTGAGAACTGTACCGCCCTGGCGTCTGTATTGTTGTCCGGTGGACTGACGGCGCTGCCCACCTACGCATTTCGGAATTGTACTGCCCTGACAGGCGTGGTGGTGCCGGACAGCGTAGCTGCCTTTAACCCGGGCGTATTTGCAGACTGCAAGGCGCTGAAGGAGGTGTACATCGGCAGCCAGAGCACCCGGTATGTGCAGCTGGGCACCAACCGCACCCATGTGTTTGCCCGTTGCCCGGCACTGACCGTTTACACCATGGCCGGGTCGGATGCGGCGGTGTACGCCAAGACCCGAAACATTCCCACAAAGCTGTACACGGACGCAGACGCGTTTGCCGATCTGTGCGCCATGAAGCGGGATATTTATGCCGGTTATCTGGGCTTTTGCACGGACGGTCACGGCGATATTCAGTGGCTGACCGTGTACGCTGCGGACTGCACCCATGACGGTTACGCCATTGGTGTATGCGAGTATTGCTCCGCTATTTTGGAAGAGCGGCATACCACCGCCACCGGTCACAACTATGTGGTTAGCGAGACCCCGGCGGCAGACGGTCGGGATGGGGTGTGCATCACCACCTGCCAAAACTGCGGCGACAGCAGCTATACGGTGCTGCCCGGCAGCGGCACGGCGGTGGAGGAGACCCACACCGTGACCGGCACGGTGGTGCTGGCAGCGGATCGAGCGGCAACCAAGGGCACGCACGCCGCCATTGGCGCAGATATTCTGCTAAACGGCTACACCCTGGCGACTACGGACGAGAAGGGCAACTTCTCCCTGCAGCTGAAAAGCGGCACTTATGCCCTGACTGTGCGCTATGCTTACGGCTTTAGCCGCACCCTGTATGTGGTGGTCAGCGACCGGGATCTGCAATGCGGCAGTGTGCCGGTAATCGGCTGCGACTGGAACAAGGACGGCAAGATCGACGATCAGGACTACTATATGTTTAAGCTGATCTTTGGCACCCATCAGGGTCAGGCCGGGTATCTCAGCTATGTGGATATGAACCACGACGGTATGATCAACACCCGGGATATGGTCTTCGTGGAGCGGTGTATGGGGCTGCAAGCCGGCAGTTTTGCTTACACACCGCTGGTAATTCGGTAATCGGGGCTGCGGCCCGGATATACAAGTGGGGGCACCCACGGTCAAAATCAATATAAGCGGAAAGGCAGGACTTTAGTGTTCTGCTTTTCTGCTTTGCGGCAGCAAAAAAAGACAGCCGGTGCAGAGCACAAGGCTGTCTTTTTGTATGGGCGATTCTGTTTATGCCAGATCTTCGGCAAATGCCACGGCTGTGTCCTCGTCACATTCCAAATACAGATCGTATTCGGTGTTACCGTCCCGATAGCGCAGGGTGCAGCTGTCGTCCCGGGTTAAAATCAGAATGTCCAGCCCGTTGGCGTGTACCAGTTTACCGCTGTCAATATCGGTCACCCGGTCTTTGCCCTCCCAGTCATTGGCGGTGGCGTACCGGGTCACCGTCAGATCGCCGGCCACGCCGTCAGCTTCAAACAGAACCTGGGCGGCGGTCATGACGCTGTCGCTTTGAATGGTGCGGACAGACTGAATATTACTTTGCGCCAACTGCCGGGGCAGGGTCACCGGGGAGATGCCCAGTTCCGCCAGTTGCTTGGCAACCGGACTTGCCGTTAGCGCATAACCGGCGGCGCTGGTGTCCGCCTCCGCCAGATTGGGGTCAATCTGCGCACTGCCGTTGATCTTGTGGGCGATCTCGGACGGAATGTTAAAGTTGAACAGATGGGCGGATACGCTCATGGCAGATACGGTGGCGGCGGCAATCAGGGCTGCTACAATCACAGCTTTCAGCCACTTGCGACGGGGCTGTACGGCGATTCTGCCGTCGGCGTGCATTTCCATTAAGTCAAAGCAAGTGTCGATATAATTCATATCGATCTGGCTGCTGTCTTTTTCCAGCTCCCGGTCGATCATCTGCCGCAGCTCCCGGTCGCTCAGATTGGGCAGTCCGTTATACAGTGCCCGTTTTACTTGTTTTTGTGTTGCAGTCATCGTGGTTTTCCTCTTTCATTTCGTTCTTTGATTTTATTTCAGCGATTGTATAGATCGCTTGATCTTTTCTTTCATTCGCACATGGCGTTTGCTGACAGCGTTCTCCGTCATGTTCAGTTCGGCTGCCACCTGCCACAGCGGCTTTCGTCGCACATAATGCTCATAGTAAATACGGCGATCTGTGTCGTTTAGTTTGGAAAGAACTGTAACGGCACGACGGCGGATCTCCTCATCCGTAGGGTCCGGATCTGTTTCCGAAGGGAATGTTTGTTGATAGATCCCGGCCTGCTCCATGGCGATCACTTTGTCGCTGCTGTTTTCAAATTGCATTTCCCGGCGCATTTTTTCCTCCCGGATCATTACCTGACCTTTGAGAATAGCGACTTTAAACAGCCAGGCTTCATAATTGTGAATGCAACGGCCGGCACGCAGCGCTTGCATCAGCTCTATGTATGCCTCTTGTACGCAGTCCTCCGCGTAGTCCGGCCAATCCCGGAAGTACAACCGACATCGCCAATACAATTTGTCTCGATAGCGCTGGCAGTCCTCCACCGTCTTTTGAACGGTGACTTCTGCCGGCGGCGCGTTTGGTGTTTGTTCTATCATAATGCCTCATAGGAAAAAATAAAAAAATCATCTGTATACAAGAGAAATATGCCATAAACGGTTCATTTTGTCAACACTTTGTCGGTAAAGTTTTGCGGTTAATGAACACTTTACCGCTTTTAAAAATTTTTTTAAAAAATTTTTGCATTTTTTTGGCGTATTTTGGCAAAAAGGCACACTATATAATAGAGGGTCTTTTTTTCCTCGTTCAAAGAAAAGATGGAAGATTGGAATTAGGGTTGATGCCAGCCGCGTGGGGGTCGCCCCCACAACACCGTGCCCCGGCGCAAGAATTCTTGCGCCGGGGCATTTCCTTTTGTTCATTCAGTTTTGATATAAAATATCCTGCTCTTGCTGCAGGGGATAGGTTTGCAGCGTGGCGCTGTCCGCTTCTGCTCCGGACAGGCGCACGGCACAGATCCGGTGATTGTCATAGGTGGTGTAGTAATAAGTGCCGGTGTCTGCGCTGCAACAGCCGGTGTATAGGGTGATCTCGTATTTACCCTCTGCCACCTGACAGCAGCCCCGCTGTTGTTCCACACTGCCCAAAATATGCAGCAACTGACTGACGGCGGCAGTTTCCGAGCGGGCGGATTTGGCGTTTGCCCGGGTAAACGCCGCTTTCACAAAGCGGGAGGGGGAGGACAGATCGCCGGGCAGCCCGTAGGCACCCATACCGCGGCTGAACAGTGGTAACTCTGCTCCGGGTACGGCGTTGTTTTCCGGCTGGCGGGGCGACAGTCCTTGGTACAGGCTCAGATGGCGCATTTGCTCCGGGAACGGTGGATTGTTGGTGAGTACGCCAACCGGATTGTCGTACAGGTGCAGTCCGTCGGCCATAGATTCTACGACCACTGCACCGGTACGATCTGCGATTAGCCAGTGCAGCTGGGCGCGAGGCATTGCAGTGTTAAAGAGCGTATCGGTGAGTTGCAGGTTTTGCAGTTTTTCTTTGGCCTCTGCCAAATTGGCACATTGACCCAGTAGCCAAGGGATAAATTCAAATTGTGCTACATTTTCTTTATCATGACCCGGTTCGGAATACGCAGCGTTGCCGACAAAATTCAGCCCCGCCATGCACAGGCCCTTTTCGTTCATCGCATCATAGTAAAGGGGATAGTCCTCTGCCACCAGCCCCATACCGATGATGGCGTAGTGGTGCGGCTGATCCTCCGTGTGGCGAAAGCGCAGGGCGTAGTTCCTGGGGGTGATCACGATTTGGTTGCCATAAGAAACTTCATAATCCAGAGTGCGGCCAAAATAAAAACCGGCCGATTGATAGGTTGCTGCTGTGCACATAGGCGTGGCTCCTTTCTTTTTTACCATTATAGCATACCCGGTTTTTCATTGCAATTTTCAAATTGCACGCGGTGGCAACTTGACGGGGTCGGCCATACATTATATAATAAAGGCCGATTTATGGGGAGGGATCTGTATGAAGTTGCGTGTGCCCGCTTTTTATCGGGATTTTGCGTGCATTGCCGGCGCTTGCCCGGACTCTTGCTGCCAAGGCTGGGAGGTGGATGCGGACCCGGCGTCCATGGCGTATTACCACACCTTGCCGGAGAGTGAAATACGCCGGCGTATCTTTTCTGTTTTGGATCAAGATGAGTACGGCAATACTGTTTTTCGCCTGTCAGATCAAAAGCGCTGTCCCTTTTTGAACAGCGAGAATCTGTGCGATATGCATATTGCACAGATTCTCGCTGTTCAAAAAG
>OGLH01000429.1_pt1 | contig 14115 bp, 12 predicted proteins | sample 1572791 | NCBI WGS metagenome assembly OGLH01 (sample SAMEA2581913, study PRJEB24529) | metagenome | biome: Human gut stool | place: China | collected 2011
CTACCATATCTATCAGAAAAAGCCCAGCTCCAGCCGGACTTTTTCGACAGATTGAGGGCGCGGCCTGTTGGCCGCGCCCTTTTTACGTTAATACTGAGCAAACAGCGAACCGAATCCCCCTGTATGGAGAAAACAAACGGAGCCGTCCGTCTTGTGTGAACAGATCTGATCGTACATGCCGACCAAAACTTTACTGTTATATATGTTTTCGATAAAAATGCCTTCCGTCCGAGCAAAATCGGTAACGAGACGGCTGCTCTGCGGGGTATTGACGCCCCAACCGCCGCCGCGGTAACAGTCGATGATCGTACAGGCATCGTCGAGTTTACAGGAAAAGGGAAGGCCCAATATCTCTTCGCCTTCCTTGATCGTGCGCTGGATATCGGCGGTTAAACGGTCCCGGTCGTTTTCTACGCTGATAATCACAATGCGAAAAGGAAAGCCGCATAGCGCATTTCCATAGATCAGGCCGCTGGCGACGCCGCCGTTTCCGCCCGGAGCAAAAATAGTCAGGCTAGAGAGATCCATGGCTTTTGTCTGCCGAAGCAGTTCGGGAATCGCCTTTACATAGCCGAGTGCACCGCGACCGCTGGTCGCACCGTTTTTTATGATATACGGCCGATGCTTTTCAGAAAGCCTCTGAGCGAGAATGTTTACATGATCTGCACGTTCCGCTGAAGAGACCTCGCCGAGATAATGTGATTCTGCGCCGAGCAGGTGATTGAGAAGAATGTTTCCCTCTTTGTGCGCCGGTTCTGCACCGTTGTGGATCAGAATGCAGCGGAGCCCGAGGTGGGCGCAGGCGGCTGCGGTCAATGTACACAGATTTGATTGTAGCGGACCGGCGACAAGGATGACATCGGCGCCTTGATCAAGCGCATCTCCCAGAAGAAATTCAAGACTTCTGAGCTTGTTCCCGCCCGGTCCAAGACCGGTCAGATCATCCCGCTTGATATAAATATCAGAATAGTTCAATATTTGCTCTGCCCGAGTTATACGCTCAAAAGGGGTCGGCAGACTTGCCAGCGGCACCTGGCTCACCCGGCTCAGGGCATGTTCCAATGTGGTATGCATAATAACAAATCGTACTCCCTTCTCTTGATCATCATGATGAGGGAAATGTATGTGCGGCTTTAATTTACATAGGAGATGAAAAAGGTTTTCAATTCATCCGATAAGGCAATGAGGATATCCGCCATGGGATGATCGGAGCGAAAGAGTGCGGACACGGTGTATGGCAAAAAGTTTTCGGTAAATGGAATCGCTTTTAATTCGGGGAACTGTGGCAGCAGAGGCCGTGTGTAATAGTCCTGAATGGTTATGCCCAGACAGACCTCTTTCTGGCAGGTATCGTACATATAAAGCGTATCGCTCTGCTGCACGATCTCGGCTGGCTGACAGTCGTTTTCATTGCAGTATTGCAAAAGCTTTTGCTTGGCGTAGGTGTTGGTGTAGATGACAAGATGCTCGCCTTTCAGAACTTTGGGCGATACCTGCGACGCTCCATATAACGGATGTCCCTTTGGAACGAGAAGAACACGACGCCAAGTCCCCAGATCGATTTTAGACCAGCCGTCTGTTACATCATAGTCTGAATAGGTGATCAGGTCGAGCTTGCCTTCTTTGAACAGTTCCATTCCCTGCGCATATGTCAGATCCTTTGCCTCAAAACGGGCGTTTGGATAACTCGGCAGGATACTGTTCTGCCAAATCTGACGAACATTGATCGTATTGAGATAACGTGTGCCGCCGATAAGACCGATGTCGACCTGCTGCGAGACTGTATGCGAGAAGTCATAGACAGCTTTTTCCAGCTCGTTCATTTCGCGCAATACCGGCTGGCAGGCACTGTAGAGCATCGTTCCGAGCAGAGTCGCCTCCAGACCGTGATGTAGCCGGGTAAAAAGGGGGCCGACTTCAGACTCAAGAGAGCTGAGGATACGGCTGAGCCCCTGCTGTGAAATATACAGTTTTTGAGAGGCTTTTGCCAAGCTCTTGCATTCGTAGATCGTTGAGAAATATTTTAGCTGTCGGAATGTCATGGTACTCCTCCCAACATAACCTGCATAGGTTTTGCTTTTCCCTTGATAGAAATTATAACAGGTGATTCTGAAAAAGCAAGATGTTTATCAACATTATGTTGAGGGAACCTAACCACTTTGCTACTTCACAGCAGCGAGGTAAACTGATATTATGCGTATATAGGAAGAAATGGCAACGGTTTATTTGTGCAAAATAGACAAAGGAGGGCGATATGTATGAAAATTACAGACATTACCTATGATTGCGTAGAAGTTCCGTATTCTCAACCATTTCACCCAACATGGTATCCGGGAAAGACGGAAAAAGGGCAGATCATTTTTATTGCCCGAGTCCACACGGATGAAGGGATTACCGGCTACTCTTGCATGGAGGCGCCTCACGGAATTCTTCCGATCGTATGCGATACGATGGAATATGTGAAGCTTTTCGTCGTCGGCGATGATCCCTGCGATATTGAAAAGATCATGCTCAAGCTCCGCAATGTTGCACGTATTGCAACGCGCCCGTGGATTATCGAGAACGCCTGCTGGGACATCATTGGCAAGAAAGCCGATATGCCGGTTTACAAGATCCTGGGCGCAGCGCGCGACCGCATTCCGGTTTATGCAGCATGGGGAGAGCTCCGCTCTAACGAGCAGCGGTATGACGACGCGCAGCGTCTGGTCGATATGGGCTTCCGCGCGGTCAAGATCCGCTTCTCGCATGAAAAGGTGAAAGATGATATCGCGATCATAGAGACCGTCCGCAAAGCGGTTGGCAACAAGCTGGAGATCATGGTCGACGCAAACCAGGGTACGGCCTGCGAGCGCAATAACAACTCGTTCCCACCAATCTGGAGTTATAACCGTGCGCTGGAAACGGCACGCGAGATGGAGCGTCTTCAGTGCGCGTGGCTGGAAGAGCCTTTGTGGCGATATGACTTCGATGGCCTTGCCCGTTTGAATGCAGCAGTGGATATCCCGATTGCTGGTGGTGAGATCAACATCGGCATTCCAGATTTCAAGTTGATGCTGGACAAAGGCTGCTTCGATATTCTTCAGCCCAACTGCACGATGAGTACAGGCATCAGCTACATCCGCAAAATCGCGGCACTGGCGGACTCCTACGGGAAAATCGTCAATCCGCACGCCTATATTCCCGGCATGGGCGTTTTGCAGAGTATGCATTTGGTCGCTTCGTATACGAATTTCACTTGGCTGGAATATCCCTGCGACCCGCCGTCCCTCACGCCTGAGGTGTTTCAAGGTGTGCTGAAGGAGAACTATTTGGTGGATAAAATCGATGGATGCATTCCAATGCCGCTGAATCCCGGGTTTGGCGTTGATGTCGACGAGGAGCTTGTTAAAAAATACAGCATCCTGGAACGCTGACGTAGGTGTGTTAACCGCGAAAGCGGTTTAATAAAGTAGGATCTGCGAAAATTCCCAAAAAATAACAGGAGGAAGAAAAATGAACACCCTAACACTAACAGTTGTAGTCTTAGTCGTATACATGGGAGCGATGCTCTTTATCGGATGGCTTGGACGAAACACATCGGAAAACTTTGAGGAATACATCACTGCTGCCAAAAAAGGAAGTCTGTTGGTCGTCTGCGGCTCTTATCTTGGCTCTCATATCGGCAACGGCGTGGTTGTTGGCGGCGCGCAAAACGGTGCAGATTACGGACTTGCCGGCGTCTGGTTCGGTCTCGGCGCGTGCCTGAGCTACATCGTTTTCGCGATCGTTATCGCAAAGAAGCTCTACCGTGCAAATTGTCTGACGCTCTCTGAGTGTCTGGACAAGCGGTACGGCGGACACTCTACGGGCACGATTTACGCGGTTGTCAACTGCGGCGCGGCCATCAGCATCATGGCCGGTCAGATCGTTGCAGGAAAGGCTCTCTTCCAGTATCTTGGCTTGAACCCCGTTTTAGGCGCTGTTCTTTGTGGTGTCGTTGTCTTTATCTACGCGTCCATGTCCGGTCAGTGGGGCGTTATGGTCACCGACGTTATCCAGACTGGCGTCGTCTTTACCGGTACGATTCTCGCTATGATCTATATGCTCGCTGGAGATGGTTTCAACCTGATGCACAGCGTTCTGCCCGCTGAGAGCTGGAGCCTTTTTAATATGGACGCCGAGACGATCGTCATGAATGCAATCCCATCCATGCTGTACGGTCTTGTCTCCTGCGCGTCTTTCCAGCGCAACATTTCCGCCAAGGACGAAAAGACGGCCGTTCGCTCCGCTTTCTGGGGAGGCATTATCCTGCTGCCTTTTGTGTTCCTGCCCGTGCTAATTGGTATGTACGGTCGCGCGATGTTCCCCGATGCCGACTCTGCCAGCATCATCTTCAAGGTCATGCTCGAAGCTTTCCCGCCTGTATTGGGTGCGGTCATGATCGCCGCTCTGATGGCCGCGGTCATGTCCACTGTAGACTCTCAGCTCATCTATGTCACAGCTTCTATGACGAACGATATCTACCTCCAGTTCATCAATAAGAACCCCGACCAGAAGAAGCTGAACCGTCTGGCGCATATCATCACGTTTGCGGCTGGTCTGCTCGTGCTCTACATTGCAATTGGTACGACTTCCATTACGAAGATGCTGTCTTACGCATATACCTTCCTGTGTGCAGGAACGCTGGTCATGTTTGTCGGCGGTATATTCTGGAAAAAAGCAACCAAGGCCGGCGCGCTTACTGCTTCTGCGGTCGGCGTGTTCTTCGTGGTCCTTTATAAGTTCTGCGGCGTACAGCTTCCGTTCTCTTCGGTGTTCCCGATTCTCCCCTCTCTGGTCGCCTTTGTGATCGTGAGTCTTTGCACACAGCCCAAAGATCAAGTTCAGAAGAACTGATCAATACCTCTCCCTCGTTGGCGGCAGGATGGGCACTGCCGCCAACACTCTTAAAAAAGAGCGCTACCGCAAACTGCATAGTAACGATAAAAATGTGAAAAGGAGTTATTGTCATGAGTGAAGAAGTATTGGTATATGAACGCGTAGGTAAAGTCGGCAAGGTCATGCTGAATCGTCCCAAGGTCCGCAACGCACTGAACCGCGAGTTGGTCGAAGGCTTCGGCAATGCGATTTGCAAGGCTGACGCCGATCCTGAGACCAATGTGATCCTGCTCTGTGCCGCCGGTGAAAAGGCCTTTACCGCGGGCTTTGACCTGAAAGAGAGCATCGAGGCGCCGATCGTTGATGTTCCCGCCCGCCGCGAAAACACCCTGATGGAGCTGAACAACTGGCGCGCGATCTGGGAAGCCAAGAAGCCTGTTATCGCGGCAGTCCAGGGTTACTGCATCGGCGGCGGCGTGTGGATGTCTTTCATGTGCGACCTTCTGATCGCCTCTGATGACGCCAAGTTCGGCGAGCCAGAGCTCAAGTATTCCTACATCAACGATGTTTTGGTCGAACCATGGAAAATGACCATGAACCGCGTCAAGCAGCTTGTATTCTTGGGTGATTTCATGAGCGCACAGGAGCTGAAGGAAGCCGGTGTTGTCAACTTCGTCGTTCCCGCGGACAAGCTCCAGGAAGAGGCCATGAATCTCGCCAACCGTCTGGCTGACCAGCCTGCCGAGTCCATCCGTATGCTCAAGTATGAGATCAACAAGACCTATGAGATCATGGGTATGCGCAATGCCATGGACTTTGCCGCTGAGATGTTCAATCTCTGTCGCATCAACCAGGTGCAGGAGCAGGCGGAGTTCAACAAGATTGTCAACGAGCAGGGCCTGAAGGCCGCGCTCGCGTGGAAGGCTGAGCAGGAGGCCAAGAAAAAGCAGTAATTGCCAAAAGGAGATCATAAGCAATGGCGTGGCAAGAAGAATATCAAAGAAAAACCGTGACGCTTGATGAGGCTGCGGCGCTCATCAAAAGTGGAGATCGCATCATGACGGGTAACCGCGAATGCCGAGGTATCCTCCGCAAGCTCTCCAAACGCACCGACTTAAAGGACGTTTACTATTACGGACCGATCATCAATTTCCTCGCCGATGAGGAAAATGTGGGATACGGTTTTCGCCCCGCAACGAGTTTCCTGAACGACAGTTCCTATGCGCTGCGCGACCAAGGTAGGCTCGACTACATCCCGAGTGAGTACTGGATGTACGAAAAGACCGCGACAGTGGGCCTCAACTGCAAGGTCGCAATGATCGAGGTCACAAAACCTGATGCACACGGGTATATGTCTATGGGGACCTGTACAGATTTTATCCGGCGTGCATGCAAAGACGCGGATTTGGTAATTGCCGAAACAAATACGGAATTCCCTTTTATTCAAGGTAATAATCTGATTCACATCAGCGAGATCGACTATGTTGTGGATGAAGGCGAGAATTATGCGCTGAAAAACGCCCCGATCGATGTTGATGAAGAGTGCCTTGATACCTACAAAGTGATCGGCGGCTATCTTTCCGGATTGATTCCGAACGAAGCTACGATCGAAGTCGGCCTTGGCCGCTTGAATGCAGCGTCCCTGCTGTTCCTTGAAGGAAAACACGACCTCGGCGTACATACGGAAGTTTACGGTGATATCCTGATGCGCCTTACGGAGCAGGGGATCATTACAAACGCCTGCAAGAGTATGAACCGAGGGAAGTCGACCTTTACGCAGGTAGTAGGTACGCCGGAACTCTTCGCTTGGGCAGACCACAATCAGGGCCTTGAGATCAACTGCTGTCAGGATGTACTCAATCCGGGGACCATTTATAGTCAGCATCGGATGACGGCAATCAACAATGCGGTCGAAGTGGACCTGCTGGGACAGGCCAACTCAGAGTTCCTGAGGGGTAAGCAGTACAGCGGTATGGGCGGCATCTGCAATTTTGCCTCTGGCGCTTCTGCGAATCTGGAAGGAAAGTCCATTGTGGTGTTGGAATCCATGACGAAGAACGGAAAATTTTCTAAAATCACCCCAGCGTTTAAACCAGGTACACCTATCAGCCTGCCGAGAACTCTGATTGAATATGTTGTCACGGAGCAGGGCGTTGCCAAATTGGTCGGCAAGTCGCCAAGCGAGCGTACAAAAGCGTTGATCAGTGTAGCACATCCAAAATTCAGAGATGAGTTGACCTTTAAGGCAAAGGAAATGGGACTTATTTAGTTCCGCGTTAGGATGGCAGGGGAGCGCGCCTTGTGCTTCCCTGCCGTTTGCATAAGCAGTACAAGGCGGAAAGCTTGACGAAAGGGTGAAAGAAAGGAGCAAAATGCCGATTCTTCTTGAGGAAGACTTACAGCGTCCGCTGCCGAAGATGTACCGTGTGCGTCAACAGTTCGATGAGACCTGCCTGACCGACATAGAGGGCACCGTGCGCCGCGAGCTGGCAAAGCCGGAGATCTGTGCGCTGGTCAAGCCGGGTATGCGTGTGGCAGTCGGCGTGGGAAGCCGCGGCATCCAGAACCTGTCCCGCATTGTGGAAACGACGGTGAAGGGCCTGAAGGAGCTTAGGGCAAAGCCCTTTATCGTCTCCGCTATGGGCAGTCACGGCGGCGGTACGGAGGAGGGGCAGCGTGAGGTGCTTGCCGGATACGGTGTGACCGAGGAGCGTCTGGGCGTTCCGGTCGTGACGACGGTGGACACCGTGCATCTCGGCGACTGCGCGAACGGTCGTCCCGTGTGGTTCGATCGTGCCGCATATGAGGCGGACCTGATCATACCCATCAATCGCGTGAAGCTGCATACTGATTTTGTCGGCCCCATTCAGAGCGGCCTTTGCAAGATGCTCGTTATCGGCCTTGGCAACCACAAGGGATGCTCGGCCGTGCATGAGGAAGCGCCGGAGGTATTTGCCGACGTGATCGAGGAAACGGCACGGCTGATTTTGAAAAAAGCGTCGATCGGCTTCGGCATCGCAATTCTGGAAAATGCTTACGACAAGACCTACGCCGTTGAAGCGGTCCCTGCCGAGGGGCTGATCGAGCGGGAAAAGGAGCTTGTGCAGATCGCGCGGGGCAATATGCCCTATATCATGCTCGACGAAGCGGACGTCATCGTTTGTGACGAGATCGGCAAGGACGTTTCCGGCGCTGGCTTTGATCCCAACATTCTCGGCCGAAGCTCCGTGCTGAAGAAGTTCGTGCTGCATATCCCGAAGTATCAGCGCCTCGTGCTGCTGGACGTAACGCCGGCAAGCCACGGCAACGGCATCGGTGTGGGCTTGTTCGATGTTATCACAAGGAAGGTCGCCGACCAGCTGGACCTGGAGGCAATGTACGCCAACGCAATCGCCTGCAACTGCCTGATCGACGCATCGGTCCCCTGCACGGTGGACGATGCGGAAACAGCGGTCCGCGTGGCGCTCAAATGCTGCCGCAATATCGACCGAGACGATCCGAAGATCATCCGCATCAAAAACACGCTCCACCTTGGGGAGATCGAGGTTTCCGAGGCGCTGCTCGGCGAGGTGGCGAAGAATCCGCGCATGTCTCTTATTCAGGAATGACCGTCCAATAAAAAACAGGAGGGAAATACATGATTCTCAACGATGAACAGAAAGCCATGCTGGAGGGCAAATATGGCGAGGGCGCAGCCTATGCCATGAAGATCCAGGTCGGCATCGGCGAGTGCTTTGACGCACAGCGCATGGTGCCGATCAAGCGGGCGCATGTGGCCCTGAGCAATCAGGACGGCGACCTCTGGTTTGCCGAGAAGCTGGTCAAGGCCGGCGCGCGCTGCCGCGTGGCGCCTACGCTCAACCCGGGCTTCTGCACCGGCCACTTTACCGGCGCCTGCGCCCACCCCGCGGATGCGGAAGACATTGCTCACATGATCCGCACGGACAATGCCTACCGTGCGCTCGGCGCGGTACTCAGCTACAACTGCACCCCCTACATCGCCACCAATGTGCCGAACTTCGGCGAGGTCTGCGCGTTCTCCGAATCCAGTGCCACGCCGTACGTCAACGCCGTCTGGGGCGCGCGCTCCAACCGCGAGAGCGCCAACAGCGCGCTGTGCGCGGCCATCACGGGCTGCGTTCCCGAATACGGCCTGCTGCTCGATGAGAACCGCAAGGGCAACGTCCTCGTTCGCGTCGAGGCCAACATGAAGAGCGCCTATGAGTATCATCTGCTCGGCATGATGGGCGACAAGATCGGCGAGGGCATCCCCGTGTTCACGGGCCTGCCGAAAGTCATCACCCCGGAAGCACTGCGCAACCTCGGCGCACAGCTCAATACCTCCGGCGCCTACGGCATGTACCACATCGTCGGCTTTACGCCCGAGGCGCCCACACTGGAGGCTGCTTTCGGCGGCAAGAAGCCGGAGCGCGAGGTCGTTATCACCGATCAGGACCTCAAGGACTTCGAGGAGAAGTTCTGCGACGAGACGCATGACGGCAAGGTGGACTTTGCCATGTTCGGCTGCCCGCACTTTACGCTGGAGGAGGCCAAGTACATCGCCGAACATATTGAAGGCAAGAAGCTCGCTATCCCCATGTATATCCTCGTCTCCAGCCACGCGCTGCAGATGGCGGAGCGCATGGGCGTGAACGACATTCTGACCGCCGCGGGCGCGGAGCTGATCTCCGACTCCTGCCCCGACCAACCCTGCTGGCACTATCTCAAAGGCATGGTCGGCATCACCGAGTCCCCCAAGTGTGCGTACTATCCCCGCCGCCGCGGGATCAACTTTGTCATCCGTGACCTCGATACCTGCATCGAGGCCGCTCTGACCGGAGAGGTGAAGTAATATGGGAAAGAAATTTGCATGTCATAAGATTTCGGAGGGCAAGGCGCAGGCTGAAGCCATCATCTCCAAGGATCGCATCATGTTCTATCAGGTCCGTCCCGAGGACGGCATGATGGAGGAAAAGAACCACTACCTTGAGGGCCGCATCATTGCCAAGAAGGTCCTGCTCTTCCCAGGCGGCAAGGGCAGCTCCGTCGTTCAGCAGGACGGCCTGTACCATCTCGACCGCTTCCACAACATGCCCGCTGCTCTGATCGTGCAGGACCCCGATCCCGTGCTGGTCGCCGGTGCGATCATTATGGAGATCCCCATGGTCGACCGCCTGCCGGAGGAGTTTTACGACATCGTCAAAAATGGCGACAAGCTCATCGTCAACGCCGATGAGGGATTCGTCGAGATAACCGAATGATTTACTGAATAATATTGCCAAGGAGAAAAATTATGGATTTCAAACTGGACAAGTCCCATCTTCTCCAGCAGGAGCTGTTCCACCGCTTTGCGGAGACGGAGATCAAGCCGCTGGCCAAGGAGATGGACGAAAAGGAAGCCTATGATCTGGAGCTTCTGGCGAAGATGCAGAAGTACGGCTTCTTCGGCGTTCCCTACTCTAAGGAATACGGCGGCGCAGGCAGCGATACGCTGGGCTATACGCTGTGCATGGAAGAGGTCTCCAAGGTCGACGCCAGCACTGGCATCACCATTTCCGTACATACCTCTCTGTGCTGCTCCTGCATCAACAACTTCGGCACCGAGGAGCAGAAGCAGAAATATCTCCGTCCCCTGATCGACGGCAGCAAGATCGGCTGCTACGGCCTGACGGAGCCGGGCGCCGGCTCTGACGTGCAGGGCGCGCAGACCACCGCTGTCAAGGACGGCGACGAGTGGGTCATCAACGGCTCCAAGATCTTCACCACCAACTCCGGCTTTGCCGATACCTGTATCGTTTTTGCGCTGACCGACCGCAGCGTTCCCGCGGCGAAGGGCATGACCGCCTTTATCGTCGACCTTAAGGGTACGCCCGGCGTGACCATCAGCGACAACATCGAGCGCATGGGCATCCGCGCCGCCTCCAACTGCATCGTCTCCTACGACAACGTCCGCGTCGGCGCGGACCGCGTGCTCGGTCAGGTCGGCAAGGGCTTCAAGATCGCCATGGGCGCGCTTGACTGCGGTCGTATCGGCATCGCTGCGCAGGCCGTCGGCATCGCGCAGGGCGCGCTCAACGAGGCCATCAAGTATGCCAAGGAGCGCAAGCAGTTCGGCAAGAGCATCGTCTCCTTCCAGAACTCCCAGTTCAAGATCGCTGAGATGCAGACCAAGATCGACGCCGCCCGTCTGATGACCTGGCGCGCCGCCATCGCTGAGGACAACCACGAGGTATTCGGTCCTCTCGCTGCCATGGCGAAGCTGATGGCATCCGATGTCGCCGTGGAAGTGACCCGCTTCGCCGTTCAGCTCATGGGCGGCTACGGCTTCTGCCGTGAGTACCCGGTCGAGCGCATGTACCGCGACGCCAAGATCACCGAGATCTACGAGGGCACCAGCGAGGTCATGAAGATGGTCATCTCCGGTTCCATGAAGCTGAAGTAAGAAAGGAGAAGTGCAGAAAATGAAGATCGTTGTTTGTATCAAGCAGGTCCCCGATACCGTCGAGGTGAAGCTGGACCCGAAAACCAATACCCTGATCCGTGAGGGCGTTCCCTCCATCATCAACCACGACGATAAGGCCGGCCTTGAGACCGCTCTGCAGATCCGCGAGCAGGTCGGCGGCACGGTATCCGTCGTCTGCATGGGTCCGCCGCAGGCGGACGTCGCTCTGCGCGAGGCTCTGGCCATGGGCGCGGACGAGGCATATCTCCTCTCCGCCCGTGAGTTCGGCGGCTCCGATACCTACGCCACCGCCACCATCATTGCCACCGCGCTGCGCAAGATCGGCTTCGACCTCGTCATCACCGGCCGTCAGGCCATCGACGGCGACACCGCACAGGTCGGTCCGCAGATCGCCGAGCAGCTCCACGTTCCTCAGGTCAGCTATGCCGAGGAGCTGAAGGTCGAGGGCGACAGCGTGATCGTCAAGCGTCAGTTTGAGGATCAGGCCCACATGCTCAAGGTCAAGACGCCCTGTCTGATCACGGCGCTGTCCGAGCTGAACGAGGCCCGCTACATGAGCGTCGGCGGCATCGTTGACGCCTACAATAAGAGCGTCACCGTCTGGGGCTTCGACGACCTCAAGGACGACCTCAATCCCGAGTTCATCGGCCTCAAGGGTTCCCCCACGAACGTGTTCCAGTCCTTCGGCAAGCAGCTGCGCGCCCCCGGCGTCGTGCTCAATAACCTGTCTGCCGACGAAGCCGTTGACGCGATCATGCAGAAGCTGATCGAGCGTCACATCATCTGATGGGAGGGAGCGAAACAATGAGTAAGGATATTTTTGTTATCGTTGAACAGCGCAACGGCGCTGTTCAGAAGGTCAGCTACGAGCTCATCGGCGAAGCCACCAAGCTCTCCGCCGATCTCGGTGAACAGGTCGTCGCCGTCCTGCTGGGCCACAAGATCGCTGACAAGGCGGAAGCCCTGATCCAGTATGGCGCGAGCAAGGTCCTGGTCGTTGACCATCCCGTGCTGGAGAACTACACGACGGAGCCTTATGTCAAGGCCGTCGAGTACATCATCAAGAACTTCGATCCGGACATCGTTCTCTTCGGCGCAAGCTCCATCGGCCGCGACATGGCGCCCCGCATCGCGGGCCGCGTCCACACCGGCCTGACCGCGGACTGCACGCGCCTTGATGTGGACGTGAAGAAGTATCAGGAGTATCTGCGCACCTCCACCTCCCTGTCCCTGCAGCCGGAGCGCATCGACGCGCTCGACACCTCTGACCGCTACCTCAAGATGACCCGTCCCGCCTTCGGCGGCAACGTCATGGCCACCATCGTCTGCCGCAAGTACTCCCCGCAGATGGCGACCGTTCGCCCGGGCGTCATGGAAATGCCCAAAAAGGACGAGAGCCGCAAGGGTGAGGTCGTCATGGTCGACGCCGGCCTGAGCATGGACGATATGAACGTCGAGATCCTCGATGTCGTTCACAGCGATAAGAAGGTCGTTGACATCACCGAAGCCAAGGTCCTCGTTTCCGGCGGCCGCGGCGTCGGCGGCGCGGAGGGCTACGAGCCTCTGCGCGAGCTGGCTGCCGAGCTGGGCGGCGAGGTCTCCTCTTCCCGTATCGGCGTGGACAACGGCTGGATCGAAAAGAGCCGTCAGGTCGGCCAGACCGGTAAGACCGTTCACCCCGACCTCTACATCGCCTGCGGTATCTCCGGCGCGATCCAGCACCTTGCCGGTATGGAAAGCTCCGAGTTCATCATCGCCATCAACAAGGACGAGACCTGCCCGATGATGAAGATCGCCGACCTCGGTATCGTCGGCGACCTGAAGGTCATTATCCCCAAGCTCACTGAAGCAGTTAAGGCCTACACAGAAGCTCAAAAAATCTGATAGCAATGAAAATTACCACCGCGTGTTTAAACACGCGGTGGTCAGTCTGTCGAGAACCCGGATTGTAATCAGGAGCAGACAGGGTCTCGAACATATATGAGCGAAAAAACAGCAAAGCGAAACGAGGACAACAGATCCCTCCATTTCCATGTGGCCAATTTTTTCAAGTTCATGGCAGCAAACTTAAGCTTCACCCAGTTTGTGACCTGAGCCAAGCCTCTGTATTGCGTATAACGCATCGCGTGTTTTTCCTTGGCGTCCGCGAAGACCCGTTCAATGGTCTCTTTGCGCCTCTTGTAAAGCTCCCTGTATACAGGCGTATATCTGGCATCGTCCGCCAATTCCTCATAGTCCTTCCAGATATGCCGCTGCACCGTTTTGATACAGTCCCTGGAATGCGTACACCGTTCTCTGGTCGGACAGGCGGCGCAGATATTCGGATCGCTCTTGTATTCCCTATATCCATCACGGTTCGTCGTGCTGTATTTCAAGGGCTGGTATTCGGGACATATCACGCAGTTGTAGAATTCATCATAGACATACTTCCACCACTCGTGTCCATTCTTCATGGTCTGCGGGCGCTTGTAGGCTGTGGAAAGGACTCTGCCGTCGTCAAACACTTTCTTGCAGATATGTGGCGTTTTGTAGGCGGAATCGGCCACAACGGCCTCTACCTGTGGGAAATTTTCCGTTACTTTGTCGTAAACTTCATCAAAGGCCACGCTGTCATGGACATTGCCGGGTGTCACGACTGTTTCCAGCACGAAACCGTTCTTGTCGCAGGCGGTATGCGCCTCATAGGCGAACTGTCGCTTATGCTCGCCCTTGACGAATAAGCCGCAGTCCGGGTCCGTTGCGCTTTTCGTTACGGTACGAAAGCCCTGCTTCTTCCTGCGGGCCAGCTTCTTCTT
>OGLH01000434.1_pt1 | contig 13889 bp, 12 predicted proteins | sample 1572791 | NCBI WGS metagenome assembly OGLH01 (sample SAMEA2581913, study PRJEB24529) | metagenome | biome: Human gut stool | place: China | collected 2011
GCTTAACCGGCGACTGTCCGCCCGCCGTTGCCCACGACGGCGGTAACGGGCATCATTAATGTGGGGAACCAACCCGGGCTTGACTTGACCCGGGCGGGATTAAAAGTCTACTGAAACCGTAATCCTGTCGGTAGGAGTGCGGCAGAGGGAATGTCAAAATATCGACTACGCTCGTAGAAAGTCTTGTAAACAGGTTTTCGGAAAGGGGTTCGACTCCCCTCGCCTCCACCAATGCAATACAATCCGAACCTTGTGCAGATTGGTCATGGGTTCGGATTTCTTGTTTTTATCAAGGACATTGAAGTTTAGTTGCGGGATAGAATAACATCAAATTCAGGAGGATATACCCATGGAAAAGCTCGTAGCTGTGCGTTCAATATAGATACCGCCTGCGTGGAACTTCACTTCACGGATGGGAGTATTTACTCCATAAATTGCACCGCCGTGGAGAACGAGGCGGCGGACAACGGTGCGTGCTGTCTGACTGCATCACAGTTACGATAAAAAGAAACTGCCCGAAATGCCGGATTATTATGAAAGCAAGGGCTGTTCGGTTCAAACGCTTGATGAAACCATGCAGTTTTGACTTTTGACAAAGTTTAATGGAAACAGGAGTTGCAATCGGATAAATTTGACTATGATTAACTTTAAAGAAATTACAAATGCAAACATATGGAAAGTTTGCACACTGGAACCTTTTGAAGAACAAAAGGATTTTGTTGCAGAAAACATACAGAGTCTGGCGGAAGCCTATGCAACAAGAAACGAGGGCGGCAATGCGCTGCCGTTGGCAGTTTATAATGATGAAACGCTTGTCGGCTTTATCATGATCGGCAAAGGCACCGTCGGCAACGAGAAAGAAAGTGAATTGATAAAGAAAAACTACAGTCTGTGGAGGCTGATGATAGATAAAAAGTATCAGGGCAAAGGTTTCGGCAGGCAGACATTGGACGCAGCAATGGCGCTGATTCGCACGTATCCGTTCGGAAAAGCAGATAAAGTTTGGCTTTCATATGAACCCGAAAATGTGCGCGCAAGAGAGATTTACAGAAAGTATGGCTTTGTTGAAAACGGCGAAATGTGCGGCAATGAAATCATTGCTGTTTATGATTTGTGAATCCGATTCAGATGCTGCGGCTCCACCGCTAATGTGCGGCCGCCGAGGGGCAGCAGGGGAACCGCAGCAAAGCATTATTATAACCAATACGCTTTTATTCCAGCGAGATGTATTCTTCCAACGAGTCACAGATTTTATCTGCTTCGCTGCCGGGGCAGGTTCGATAGACGGTTCCGTCCGTTGCCTGCCATATGACGATTCCGTCAATATTCGCCTCTTCAATCACGTACCAATCAGCGGGAACGGAGTTATATTGCCGCTCGTCCTGCGTAACGTCCACAACGTTAAGACGTGCGGACTTACATATGCCCGTAAGTTCATGTTCGCAGTATGACGCTGCGCCGAACGCGGAAACGTATTCTCGGTAGTCCGCGGCAAACCGCAGCGCAAGAGCTTTTTCAGCAGAAAGAATGTCCTTTTCCGCGGCGGCATCAAATACATACAAGGATTCCTTTGTTTGCAGCAATTTTACTACACTTTTCTGTTCCATTTTTATCCTCCAACTAATCTTGCAAAGTCTTTCCAGAAATGTTTGCGTTGAGTATTCCAGGCACTATCGTCTATATGCACCTCCGAACCCTTTTCGAAGAGGTGCCATAGCTTATGGTTATCACCTTCTCGATGTTCTTTTCTTGTGAGAATCGCCAGGGGAGAATCAACTTTTTGTCCCAAATGATGCAATTCATAAGCGTTACCGGTTGGGTCAAGAGGAGCCAGTCCGGATTGCATTCTTTGGAGATTCGTTCGTCCTTTCTCATCCAAATAGTTTAAATCAATATCGCGTATCAATGCATTTTTTCCGTCAACCATATAAGAGGTTAAACCGATTTCCTTGCATGCATTGTATTGGTCGAGATTTTGGTATTGTTTGATTACCTCAACGGGATAACCGGATTCCATCTGCATTACGGCTGCCTGCTGCTTTGTAATTGCTTTATTCAGCTCGACACCCTTTAATGCCCGCATGGCTTTTACGTATTTGGCCGTCTCTTGTGCGCCCCCTGTAATCGCTCCGGTGATCGCGCCCCATTTGAAGCTGTCGCTTCCTGCGAGTGCGGCGGCCTTGACGGCCTCCTCCATATTGCCCGTTTCGATGCCTTTAATAACGCCGGCAGAAACGCCACTGAAAAGGCCGGAGGAAAGCCCCATGATTGCGCCGGTTTTTGCGGACGCGGCAAAGATAAGGCTTACAGCAGGTGCGCCGAGACCGCCCGTAACAGCGGAAACCGTGACACAGAGCAGTATTACGCCGGAACCTATGATAACGTTTCGGATTACCCTATCGTATGTATCATCATATTTTTGAAATTCCCGAACGGTGGTGCTTCCGTCGTCGCCAAGCGTGAATACATAGCGCGTTCCCTGGAAAACTTCATCCAGTTCGGACAATTTGAAACCAAAATAGATGTTTTCCTGAGAGTTATAATCAATTTCCTCAAGGTATTCCTTTGAAACATACAGCGCGCTGACATTTTCAACGAAATAATCCGCACTGTTAAGCTCGGAAACAAGCTCGGAATAAACCGAATCCTCGAGATAGGTCGCCAGCGCCGTGTCATCAAGGCCGGTGAATTCGGGCATTGTCGGCTCGTTAAGGATGAATGAGTCATCGGTAGGTGGGGCGTCTGTTTCAACAACGGCAGCTGCGGAAACCTCGGGCGAGGCAGTCACATGGGGCTGTACGTCGTTGTTACTCGGCTTCGGAGTGCAGCCCGTGATAAATGAGCATGCGAGCAGAAGCGCAATAAGTTTATTGATCAGTTTCATTTTTCCTCCGATTCGCTATCGTCAACATCGGCAGAGGTTGACGAACCGGTGTTGTTTGTTGAAAATCCGGCTGTTTTAGACTGTTTTCTGTTAATGATTACAAGCGCGACCGCGCCGCCCATGACTACAACAGAAAGAACGGGGATGAACCATGTGATAAAGTTCGCTTTCGGCTTTTCGGCAGGTTCTGCTGTCGGTTCGGCGCTCAAGACAGGAGTGCCGCTTGGCGTCGGCGTGCTTTCGGGTTCTGCGGTTGCGGGCGGTTCTGTGGGTTCGACCGGCGGCAGCGTTTCGTCCGGCGCCGGAATAAGCGTGCCGTCATCCGCTATGGAAGCGCCGACTGCAAGCTGACTTTCGATATCGCCTATCGAAAGCCCGGTCACAACATGCGCTTTAAGAACGCTGTCCGTACCGACATATATAATTTTGGTGGTTGTTTGATTCGTGTAAAGATTGCTGACGGTTATGGTGTAGATACCTTCGTCGGTGTAAGCTTCGCCATCCTTTGCAGGTTTATTGAATCGAGTGTCTTCGGTAAGTCCTTCAGCCCCCGTCCTTCGTATTTCCTTTTTGATATCGATGTTAAGGTATCTGGATCTTGCAAGGTCCAGATAAAAACCATTCTCTGTTATTGAGCTGTTTGTAAGCTCCGCACCTGTTGCAACATCAAAAGGATAGACCATACAGTTGCCGTTTCGGACGGAAAAACGGAAGAAAATACGGTAATCATTATAGGTCGGAAGCGGATTCCAGCCGAAAATGTTAACATTGTTTTTGCGAATTTCATAGTTCAGCGCAACCTCATAGTCGCCCTCTTCACAAAGACGGACTTCAACGGCTGCATCTTTTGTTGCGGTTGCAGCAAGATAATTGGTATATATGATTGGGTTTGAGACGCTGTTGCGATAGTCCGTATGACGGACAATCAACGTTCCGCGGCCGAAATCCGTTTTTTCAATTCCAAAATACTCATCATAACCGTTTTTGTCATCGTTGATAAGCAATTTATCGTTTCCGTTCAGCTTATCAATGTCCTGAACTAATTCGAACCATAAGGTAACGGTATCTCCGACCGTTTTAAGAAAGACTGGGTCTCCGGTTTTGTTTTCGGTAACACGAGTGTAACCGTCAACATAAAAACTACCGAGTTTCCAACCGAAATGAGGATCGTCATCTTTAATTTTTTGATTCTGAGAATAACCTGTGTCGTGTCCTGCATTCACCGCTTCACCGAGATAGCGCTTTGTTTCGTTGACGCTTTGTGCGGCGGAATATGGCATAAGTACCGATGCTGCAACAATCAGTGCAGCGATAAAGCACACAGCACGGGACATTTTTTTCACTGTACCCATAACACTCCTCCAAAGAAATAAAACTTTACTTACGGTATTATAGCAGATTATGGCGACTTTTTCAATGCAGATAAAATGAAATGCGGTTTTAAATTCACTTCGGAATTCAACTTCATTCAAGGGCATGGTTTGCCGCTGCAACAGGGGTTTAGAACACTGTGTTGGGATTAAACAGCAGGCTCCCCGCAGCTTGCTGCGGGGAGCCTGTTTAAGTGCAAAGTTTATTCAATTAGGGAATAAACAGCGGATATTAAAGCAAACTTATGCCTTTTTGGTCTGAGCCATAACTTCTGCCGCAAAGTCTTCGGTGCGCTTCTGGAGACCTTCGCCCATTTCGTAGCGGGTGAAGCCGATGACTTCGAACCTGCCGTTGATCATCTGGGAAACGCTCTCATCGGGGTTCTTAACGAAGGGCTGCTCAAGCAGGCAGACTTCCTTATAATACTTCTCGATGCGGCCTTCAACCATTTTTTCAATGATTGCAGCGGGCTTGGGCTTGGGATCGTTCTTTGCCTGTTCGCGGAGAATCTCGCGCTCATGCTCGAGTTCGGCCTGGTCGCAGTCCTCCTTGCGGAGGCAGGTGGGCTTTGCAGCCGCGATTTGCATTGCGACATCGTGTGCAACAGCGGGGAACTCATTGTTGCTGATCTGAAGAAGTACGCCGATTTTGCCGCCGAGGTGGACATAGGTATCAACGATGCCTTCAACGCGATTGAAGCGGCGGATGGTGATCTTTTCGCCGATCTTTGCAACTGCGCCGTTGATAACGTCGCTGACGGTCTTGCTCTCGTCTTCGGAGAAGGACTGAGCCATCATATCTTCAACGGAAGCGGGATTCTTCTTTGCAACATGCTTTGCAAGGGAAGCAACAAGGTTTTTGAAATCGTCGGTCTTTGCAACAAAGTCGGTTTCGCAGTTGACTTCGATGATGACGCCGACGCCGCATTTTTCACAAACGAAGCAGTCAACAATACCTTCTGCCGCAATGCGGGAAGCCTTCTTTGCGGATGCAGCAAGGCTCTTCTCGCGCAGATAGTCGAGAGCCTTTTCAATATCGCCGTCACACTCTTTGAGTGCCTTTTTGCAGTCCATCATGCCTGCGCCGGAACGCTCGCGCAGAGCCATTACGTCTTTAGCGGTGAATTCCATTAAATTATCCTCCTGTAGTTATAATGCAAACGTTGACCAACACGGGAATCGGGCGCGGAACGGTCTGATATTTGCCCGCATTTAATCAATGTTACGTTCGAGCGGAGGAAGCCCGGCAGGCTTTCTCCGCGGAAAAATCATGGTTGAATGATTGAACTTAGAAGTTATCTGCTTCGTCGGCAGCATCGTTGTCGATGGTTGCATCAACAGCGGCATCGGTCATCTGTTCGCCCTGCTTGCCTTCAAGGACTGCATCGGCGATCTTGGAAGCGATGAGCTTGACAGCGCGGATTGCGTCGTCGTTGCCGGGGATAACATAGTCAACATCATCGGGATCGCAGTTAGTGTCAACGATTGCAACGATGGGGATACCGAGGTTGCGTGCTTCCATAACGGCGATATGCTCCTTGCGGGGGTCAACAACGAACATGCAGCTGGGCAGCTTCTTCATTTCTTTGATACCGCCGAGGTTCTTCATGAGCTTTTCACGAAGAGCGCAGAGCTGAATGACTTCCTTCTTGGGGAGAAGATCGAAATCGCCGTCCGCTTCCATCTTGTTGATCTGGTTGAGCTTTGCGATACGGGTCTGGATGGTCTTGAAGTTGGTGAGAAGACCGCCGAGCCAACGCTGGTTGACATAGAACATTTCGCAGCGTTTTGCTTCCTGTTCGATGCTCTCCTGAGCCTGCTTCTTGGTGCCGACAAAAAGAACGGTGCCGTCGTTCATCGCAACATCGCGAACGAAATTGTAGGCATCGTCAATCTTTTTGACGGTTTTCTGAAGGTCGATGATGTAGATACCGTTGCGCTCGGTGAAGATGTATTCCTTCATCTTGGGGTTCCAACGGCGGGTCTGGTGACCGAAATGTACGCCTGCTTCCAAAAGCTGCTTCATAGAAATAACTGACATAACTAAAACCTCCTGTTTTTATTTCCGCCCCGTGCATCATCTTTCCGGAGAACCGCAGAGCGGCACAGCCCCGAAAATCCGCACGGGTGAGTTATTTCATACCGAGCCATTATACCATGGCCGTGAACGGTTTGCAAGCATATTTTGCCCGTCGAAACACCGAAAAACAAATATATTTGAAGTCGGAGGCATATGTTTGCACGGAAAGCAATGTGCGGATCTAAAACAAGTTAGCTCCGCGAAATGCGGCAAAAACATGTCACAAATATGAAAAAGTAATATCAATACAGAAAAAAGTACACCGCAAGCACAAAAGGACGGTTTTCTGCCAAATTCGGCAAAAGAAAGCAGGTTAATTCAGATGATTAGGTGTTGACAAACTGAAAACAGCGTGATACACTGGATATGTCAAATGAACTGCGGCGATCCTGCACGACTCACAGCGTTTTTTCCCGCAGCAAAATTCAATCACAGAATCCGATAAATCAGTGCGCGGTCCGATTTGAAAGGATCCGGATCAAAACATGCGTCTGTATTCAATGTATAATATGTGTGCTTGCGGAATGCTGATTTGAAAGACAACACCCGTCGGTGCGTATTTTTGTGTACGGCGGGAATCATCCGACAACGAACCGGGGGGAACGGAAGAGGATGCGGGGTTCGGATTGAGACGTTAAACAAAATATAATGCTGTATTTGCAGCTGCACGGAGCATTAACATTCAGTGCCGTTTCGGTTTCGTTAAGCATGTTTCGCCTGTGCGGAAGCATCATCCGAATGCGGAACGGGCTGATTCAAAAGATTCGTGCGCTGCGGCAGCTTTATACAGTCATGCATGGCTGCATTGCATATGCGGGAACAGGGCAGTTTTCCGATCCCGCCGTGCTGCGAGGCAAGTTTTGCGCCGCAGTGCAGCACATGTGTGCAAAATATTATTAATGGGAGGCACTTATTAATGAAAGAACTCAAACGCATCTCCGCCTTTTTCATGGCAATGCTGATGATGCTGACTGTGTTCTCAGCGTTCTCCGTCGTTTCGGCGGAAGGCGAAGCAGCGGGCGGCACGCAGCCCGTTTGGCCGGCGCAGGGCTCCATAAAGCTCGACAAAGACGCCGCCGCAGTTGTAGGCGCGGAGAATCTCTGGGAAGTTACCCTCGGCATTCAGGGCAAAAACTTCGAAACAACATCTGACGTTGTATTGGTTATCGACTGCTCCGGCAGTATGGAAGGCACTAAGCTTACAAATACTCGCAAAGCGGCTAAAGCTTTCGGGCAGAAGCTTCTTGCTGACGGCAGCTCAACGCGAATTGCGATTGTAACTTTTATTGACACCGCAGTTGCATATAATAACGGTCATTTTTACGATGCGACCGAGCTTTCTGCTTTTGAGGCGGCTGTTGATGCGGCAACATATGCAAACGGCGGCACCAACCAGCAGGCGGGTATCCACAAGGCTCAGGAGCTGTTGAACACAAGCTCCGCAGGACTCAAAAACATCGTTATCCTTTCCGACGGTGACGCAACCTACAGTTATCCGTTTGTTGCATCGGCAACTTATTCCGACTGCGGCGCATGGACATCGTTTGGCTGCCCCAGGGGCGGCAGCATCACGAATATCGGTGCGTTTGCTCCCGATTACACAACCGTCATCGGTTCGGGCAGCTCCTTTACGATGGACTATAATGCGCAGGTTACTGCAACCTGTCCCAAGCATGGCGAATCGACAACGGTAAACTGTGTTTATAACCTTGACGGCACGTATACGACCACGAAAGGAACTAACAACGGCGTTGCAACCATTTGGGAAGCAAATCAGGCAAAAGCTGCCGGAACCACCATCTATTCCGTTGCTTTGCAGGCAGGTACCGACGGCGAAAACACCCTTAAGACCTGTGCAACCGATGCAACCAAGGATTACTACGCAATCGCTTCCACCGACAATGTTGAGGAAACGCTGACCACCGCTTTCACATCCATTGCGGGCAGCATTGCGATCGCTGCACGTAACGGCGTTGTCAACGATCCCATGGGCGAACATGTTAAGCTCAACTTCAGCGGCGAAGCTCCCGTTATCACCACAGACAAGAAAGTTTATGATGCCGGCCATGCGGATATTTATATCAGCCAGGGCAGCGCGGTTTATGACGCGGCAACCCGTTCCATCAGCTGGACCGTCGGCAGCGTTCGTGAGGGCGACAACCCCATCATGATGTACAAGGTCGGCATTCTCGAAGGCTACAGCCCCGCAACCTGAGAGGTTCTCGACACCAACGGCATAACAACTTTCAGCTATAAGAATTACCTCGGCGAAGATGCTGACGGCGAGTTCCCGATTCCGAAGGTCACCGTAGGCGGCGGCGCGATACTTGTTCACTGGTATCAGGTCAATTCAAACGGCGAACCCATCAATGAGCTGGGTCAGACTGTTGAAGGCCCTGCCTATGCAGAACAGATTAAGCCCGCAGAGTATTTTGCGGTTAACGGTTCAACCGGTCTCAGCTACAACACACCGTACACCGTTGCAAAGAGCGACTTTGCAAACTACACCTATTACGGCAGCTACAATCTCAACAACGGCGCACTCACCGTTGGCGATGAAGCAACCGTGACATTGACTGCGGCGAATTCAAATCAGCATGTTTGGTTCGCATACACCCAGAGCTTCCGCGTTGGTCACGTTCAGTTCGCGGCAAACGAGACGGATACCACCGTTTACTACACCGAGCATACCGTTGAGCAGTTCAACCTTACCTCGGTTGTAACGAACGGATTCCTCTACGGCGGCGCATTCAGCGATGCAGCATGCGAAACCGTTCAGAGCTTTGCCGAAGGCCAGAATTCAACGGCATTTGCACCCGAAGCAGGAGCTACCTATTATATTTGGGAAGCCGACGCACAGTTCCTCTCCCCGAGGAACCTCAGCTGCTGGGAACACGTTTCCGGAAACACCGTTGACGTTACCGGCTTCTATCTTGTAACCCCGGTCGATCGCCTGAATTACAAGGAAGTCGGCTTCATGGTCGGCAGCGAAACTCTTCCCGCAAAGCAGTTCACCGAGACTTATATAACGGAGTCCGGTGCGGTGACCACTCATGTTCTTACCGGCGGCAATTGCTATGTTTACAACACCGTAAAAGTCGATTTAAACAACGGCACAAGCGATATGTACAACGTTTCAAGCGTTACCAACAAGATCAACGGATACCTTGCCTGCTACGGCATGGATAAGAGCACCTATTGGCAGAATGCAGACGCTGAAATCACCTTCACACCCTATTGGATCACCCTTGACGGCGTTAAGGTTGCACCGCAGACCCGCACCGCAAAGTATTACGGCCCAGGTTCGGATGCTGACGGTAACCACAAGAAGTTCCATGTTGTTGCAGATGTTGCAAGCGGCATTGCAAACGCTTTTGTTGACGATGCACAGCAGGAGAACATGCTCGTTCTGATGAACAGCTATTTTGCAAACGGAGCACCCATCAATCCCGTTGATGAACCTGTTCAGGGCAATATCGTCACCGTTCACGACGGCGAAACGCTTTACACCGTTGCAGCGGAGAACAATGCGGTTCAGCTCGACTATATCGGCGTTGAAGGAAAGCTCTTTGCAGGCTGGTTCGCGGATGAAGCATGCACCGTTCCCGCAGACCTTTCGAACATTACCGAAAGCATTGATGTTTATGCAAAGTACGTTTCCGATTCCTATCTCGGGCTTCGCTACTATCGCAGCGGGTTCTTCAGGCTCCGCAGCCTGACGCTTGTTTCCGCAATCGACGGCAACAACTATGCAGAGACCGGATTCATCGTTAACGGTGAAAAGATTTCCGTTTCCGATTACAGCACCCGTTACGGTCTGCGCAGTGCGCGCAGCCTGTTCGGCAGGGAAGTTGCAAACAACGCTCTGCTCATGACCTGCGATTACGCTTTCGACGGCGTGACCTACGGCGCAAGGCTCAACATCACCCCCTATTGGGTAACTTTGGATGGCACGACCGTTCGCGGCGAGACCCGCACCCTTACCTACAATTGGTACGGAATCACCGAATAAGCGAAAGGAAGGATAACACGCATGAAAAAGTTTGATCCGACCCTCAACACCGTTTTCACCGATGACGGCAAGCCCGTTATTGCTCCCATGGGACGGCCCAGCGGCTCAATCATCGAATCAATCGGCGAGAACCTGAACGTTATGACCCTTGGCGACGGAACTGTTATCTACTTTGATAACTTCGGAAACATCGTCAATCCGTAACATATAAAACCATAATGATTGCATGATTCATGAAATTCATGAAATCGGTGCAATTGACACGAAGGCGACGGGGCAGATGCTGCTCCGCCGCTTTCAACATAACTGCGGATGCGCACGGACATTGCAAAAGAGCTGAACGGAGGCACGGAACAGGATGGAAAAAATCAATATCGAGCTTGCGGGCATCCCGCTTGAGCTGACGCTCAGATACAAAATGTTCCGCGATAGGTATGCGGATTTTCAAACGGAAAAAAAACCCTGCGCCTGCATTGAAATCACGCCGGAGCAATGCGCCTGCGCCGCACGCGGTTACGAACCGGGAACGCTTCCCGAAAGCGTTGAAGATCTTGAGCTTTGCGCCAAGGCCTGCGCCGCGCTTCTTCCGCACGGGCGGGCAATCATTCATGCGGTTTGCTTCGTGTGGTGCGGAAAGGCATGGCTCATCTGCGCTCCGAGCGGAGTGGGAAAAACAACGCATTATAAGCAGTGGAAACGCCTTTTCCCGAATGAAGTGGAAATGCTGAACGGCGACAAGCCCGTGCTGAATTTCGAAAAACAGTATGTAACTGTTTCGGCTTCGCCGTGGGCGGGGAAGGAAAACATGCGGCAGCTGCGCACGGCGCCTCTCGGCGGCATTGTGTTTCTTGCTCAGGATAAGCAAAACATAATTAAACGCTTGTCTCCGAAAGAAGCGGGTGTTCGGCTGTTTCTGCAATTCATAATTCCGTGCGACAACGCGGAACAGGTGCGTTTTGCAGCGCAATATACGGAACGTATACTTGAGCGCACGCCGGTTTGGCTGCTCAGGAATCGTGGGGACGGTGCATCGGCCGAGCTTTGCCGAAGGACGCTTGAAAGCGAACTTTGCTGCGCTGACAATTAACGGTGCAGTGTTTGGAATCATTCGGCTTTTGAAGGGTGCTTTTGAAGGATAATCGACCGAACGGGGGGTTTGAAAGTTTATTATGGAATACAGAGTTAATCAGAATGCGGTTTATGTTGAAGTTTGTGATGAATACCTGCTTGTTGCCGTTGGTGAGGCGCGGGGAAAACTGCCGCAGCTCAGGAAACTTTCGGAATCCGGTGCATTTATTTGGCGCGGGCTTGAAAAGGGTCTTGCTTCGGAAAGCATTATTTGCGCTGTCATGCAGGAGTATGAGATTTCTCGTGATGAAGCGCAATCGGGGTTTTCTGCCTTTGTTTCAACTTTGATGAAAGAGGGTTACATAACCGAATCCGAATGATTTTACACGATTGAAACGCTGAATTAAAACCGAATTTAAACGCAGTCGATTCAAAAAATAAGGGGTTTGCTGCATCGGTTCCAAAACAAACGGGCTGCTGTCAATTCAGCTCTGCAAAATCGGTCGAAAACTTAAAGTTTTTGCACTATGATGCATTTGCTTGGTTTTTTCGCTGATTTGTGCTATACTAATAGCGCAGGAGGGGTGAAGACATGATAGATTCCCATGAACTTAAGAGGCGTGACAGCTATTTAAATAAACTGATCGGCTTTCAGGATACGGAGCCGGTCAAGGTAATCACCGGCATTCGCCGCTGCGGCAAGTCCAGCCTGTTAAAGCTGATGGTTCAGCATTTGAAAGATACCGGTATTCAGCCGGAGCAGATCATCGAGATGAATTTTGAATCCTTCGATTTCCGAGGGATGAGTGCCGATGATATTTACCACTATGTAAAAGAGCGCGTTGTCACAGGAAAGCGGATGTACCTTTTCTTTGATGAGCTGCAACGGATCGAGGCGTGGGAGGATGCTGTAAACGCCTTCCGTGTGGATCTTGACTGCGACATCTATGTTACCGGGTCGAATGCCTATCTTCTTTCTTCAGAGTATTCAACCTATCTCTCCGGGAGGTGCGTCGAAATCAAAATGCTGCCTCTCTCTTTCCGTGAGTTCCTTGATTTTCACGGTTTTGAGGTTCGCGAAACGCAGAGAGCTCTCGGTGGACTCCGCAAGCAGGTATTTGATAAGAACGGTGAACGCTACGAACTGCGAGAAGTTTTTGACGCCTATATGCGCTTCGGTGGAATGCCCGGAATCGCCGATGTTGGGTTGGAACAGGAAAAGGCACTGTCGCTTCTCGACGGTATCTATTCCACAGTCGTGATTCGTGACATTCTGGAGAGAGAAAAACGCAGAGGTCAAAAGCAGATCACAGACTCTATGCTGCTTCGTAAGATCATCCTGTTCCTTGCGGATAATATCGGCTCCAGCGTGTCGATTGCTTCTATCGGCAACACACTGGTCAACGAGGGACTTTTGGACGATGGCAAACGCAAAGGCGCACCCAGTGCGCATACCGTGCAGGCATATGTAAATGCGCTTCTGGAGAGCTACTTCTTCTACGAGATCAAACGCTTTGATATCAAGGGCAAAGCCTACCTCCGTACACTCGGAAAATACTATATCGTTGACATCGGACTTCGCAACTGTCTGCTGGGTTTCCGTAATCGGGACAGCGGTCATGCCATCGAGAATGTCGTTTACTTTGAACTGCTTCGCCGTGGCTATGATGCAGCGATTGGCAAAATCGGCAATGCGGAGGTTGACTTCATTGCAACGACCGCCGATGAGAAAATGTATATCCAGGTAACGGAGTCGATGATGAGCGAAGATGTACGCAAGCGGGAACTTGCACCGCTGCAAAGTATCCGCGACAACTACGAAAAAATCGTGTTGTCTCTTGAACCGGGTCTTGATACTTCCTATGACGGAATCAAATCCGAGAGTCTCATCGACTGGCTGCTCAGCGAATAAGCACTGCATTTTCAGAGCAAAGCAAAAAGTTTTTGCGGTTCAAGTCATAAACTTCTTTAGTCCGGAAATTTGGACATCTTCAGACTTGAAAGCAGATACAATCGAAGAATCTAAAATGGACTGTTTCGGCTGTTTCCGCAGGGAGAACTGCTTTTAAGGACAGTACGAGAACAGCAAACATGAACAAGTCCGTTTGCTGCACACAAAAATCATGCTTTCTGCATAAGCCCGCTTCGCTTGAGCCGGGAAATGTAATGTTCGGCACTCCCCGGATCACCCTCGTTCAAAAAAAGCAAGGCGTCCGCCCCGTATGTTGGGACGGACGCTGTTTAGCATCGGCCTTATTTGTTTGGATTCCGAAGTCCGTTATGATGCTTATGCATCAGCAACACCGCCGTGCATGTTGCTGAACAGCTGAAGAATCCTGCTGTAAGCTGCATCATCAACAAAGATGAAGTAGTGCAGAGTGCCGGCATCGGAATACTCAATCCCGAGTTCGGACAGAGTGTGGTGAGGTCAGCACATCGGTAAGTGGATAGTGTCAGCAGATAGGTAAGCCGCTG
>OGLH01000435.1_pt1 | contig 13880 bp, 18 predicted proteins | sample 1572791 | NCBI WGS metagenome assembly OGLH01 (sample SAMEA2581913, study PRJEB24529) | metagenome | biome: Human gut stool | place: China | collected 2011
GCGCAATTTGAAGCCAATAAGTACACCGTAACATGGGATCTGGGCACCGGCCAGAGCGAAACGACCGAGCAGACCTACGGCGAAAAGCTCGTTCTCCCCACCGATCCGGAACGTAAAAACGCCGAATTTTTAGGCTGGTTTACGGAGAAAGACGGCGGCACAGAAGTTACGACAAACACTGTTTTCAAGGAAACCGCCGCGACAATGTACTATGCACATTGGGAAGTTACTGAGCTGTTTTCGGTGACAGTTCCGGCCACCTTGCCGCTCGTTGTGGACGAAGCCGGTAAGGTCTATGTCGCCGCTGCTTCCATCGTCAACAATTCCACCGGTGATGTGAAAGTTTCTTCCGTCAGCGTCACCAGCAAGAACGGCTGGGAGTTTGTGCCGTATTCGACCAACATGGCAAAGGCCAAGGTGGACGCCAAGCAGGTCGGCTTCAAGATCAATTCTTCCGAGACCAGCAAGACCGGCGATTCTGAGGTCTTCACACTGGCTGCGCCGTGGACGGTCAAAGAAGCAGATACACTCTCCATCAACTATGACGCCGTCGTATCCGCTGTTTCTCAGCCTGTGACCGGGCAGGAGATCATGTCGGTCGTCTTTGTACTCGAATGGGCGTAAATGAAAACCGGCAGTCCGGGCTGGACGAAGCCATTCAGGTCGGCAGTGCCGCCGCAAAGGTCGTGGAAGGCGCCGCAAAAGCCGGCAAGATCACGGCCGCAGCTGCAAATGGGGCCGCCCTCGGCGGTCCCTACGGCGCGGCTGCCAGTGTCGCAATCGCGGCAGCCAAGCACGGGAAGAAGATTCTTCTTGCGCTGCTCGCCATCCTTGCGATCCCGCTGCTGTTCCTTGTGATGCTTCCAACGCTGATCTTCGGCGGCACGGCGCAGACCACCGGCGATACCACCATTCTGAACGATCAGACGGCAATCACCGAAAACATGAACGAGATCGCATTTGCGGTCAGCGACTTGCTTGGAAGTGGTATTGCCGATGCCGAGCAGCGGATCGCAGACGATTTCGCCGCATCCAGCGCCGACCAGTATGAGATCGTCAATCCGTATGAGGATGAACGCATCAACAACGTCAATCTGTTCATCTCGCAATACTGTGCGTACCGTGATACGGACGTTGCCGCCATTTCTCTGGAGGATATGAAGCAGCTTCTGCGCTCTGGTATTGGTGAACTGTACGACTATACTTATGAGGACGAAATACGCGAGGTAGAAGAAACCGCTCTCAATGAGGATGGCAAAGAAGTCACAGAGCTTCGTGAGGTGACGGTGCGCGTCTACACGCTTTCCTATCGCGGCGAAGCGTATTTTGCTGATTCCATTTTTCATCTGACCGACAAGCAAAAGACGCTTGCGCAGAACTTTGCCGAGAATCTCAGCCTGTTTCTGGGCGACGGCCTGTTCCAGAATCTTTCCTCGTCTGAGAGCAGCTTCACGATCCCTGCGCTTGGAGACATCCGCTATACGGACGGCGGCACGGAGGTCGTCTACTACAATCAGCTCGATGAACGCTATGCGAACAAACCCTATGGCACCGATAATATTGGTGGCTACGGCTGCGGCCCGACTGCTATGGCAATGGTAGTATCCTCGCTCACAGACGATCTGGTCGATCCTGTGGAGATGGCAAAATGGTCGTATGAGCACGGTTACTGGTGCAGCGGAAGCGGCTCCTATCACGCGCTCATCCCGGCGGCTGCAGAAGCGTGGGGTCTTCTGGTTTCCGGCTGCACCGCATCGGAGCCGCAGCGGATCACGGACGCGCTTTCCAGCGGCAAGCTTGTCGTTGCCATCATGTCCGCCGGGCATTTTACCTCGTCCGGGCATTTCATCGTGCTGCGCGGCGTCCAAGATGAAAAGATCCTCGTTGCCGATCCAGCCAGCCGGACGCGCAGCGAACAGAGCTGGGAACTATCCATCATTCTGAATGAAGCCAGCAAATCCGCCGGTTCCGGCGGGCCGTTCTGGATCATCGGCTAAAATCTGCACCCGATCAGCACTGCTGACCGGGTGCATTTTCATAATTTACAGAAAATTCACAGGTTCAAGTGGTCTTTTTGTCGTTTTGCGGTGCGTATTGTTATAGAAGGATTTGGAGGACAAACCTATGAGGACAACCATCCAGCAGCTTGCAGAATTTCTGACCGCCTGCCGCGGGAACTGGCGAAATGCCTGCTTCATCTCCTGCGGTGTCTGCAAATGTCATTCGCCGTGTTCTGGTTATCTGATGAGCGCAGATGCCGACGGCAAGCCTGTTCTGATTTCCGCTGCCGAATATGAACGTCTCACTGCGCAGCGGATCGACCCAAGCGAATGCCGCGGCAACATCTCCCGCAGCGCCTTTGAGGATATTTATGCGTTATATCTCAACTGGTGCTTGTCAGACGATGAAAGCTGCTGTTTACAGATACTCTCCCTTCTTCCTTCTGAGTAATACATAGGAGGATTTCCATTTGAAAAAAGCCCACATTACCTGTCCATACTGCCACGCGCCGGCGCAGCTTCGCCCGGCCAGCAGCATTTATGGCATCCACACGAAAGACCGGACAGCGAAGCTCTACGTCTGCTCCCGGTATCCCGCCTGCGACGCTTATGTACAGGCGCACAAGGCGACCGGACTTCCAATGGGGACTCTTGCCAACAAAGAGCTCCGGCAGAAGCGGATGCAGGCACATCGGACCTTCAACCAGCTTTGGGAGAAAGGCTTCATGCGCAAACAGGATGCTTACGCATGGCTGTGCGTCCGGCTTGGCGTCCCGGAAGCTGACGCACATATTGCCAACTTCTCGGAGTATCGCTGTGACCAGGTCATATCGCTCTGCAAAGAATTTCTGAACGCACAAAGGAAGGTGAAACAAAATGGATCGAAGCAGCATCGTGTTGACCGCTGAGCAGCAGTTTCTCGTAGAAAACAGCTTGGAATTTGTCCACTGGACGATTGCAAGGCTTGTCCCCAAAAGCAACTGCCATATGGAATATGACGATCTCTTTCAGGAGGGCTGCGTCGCGCTGTGCCATGCGGCGGCAAGCTACCATGGCGGCACATCGTTCAAGACCTATGCCATCACGGTCATCCGCAACCATCTGATCGACTGCTGCCGCAAGCAGACAAACTGGCGGAAGTATATCTCCGAGCAGTCTTTGGATGACCCGGACGCAGGTCTCCCAACGCCGTTTTGCACAGACTATGCGCATTTTTCCGGTGTGGACACCGGCGCAGTGCTTACCTCCTGCAAGAAGCATTATCGTGGTGTTGCAAAGCTCGGCGTTGACGCGCTCGTCCTCAAAACGAAGGGCTTTGACTGCAAGGACATTGCGGTTCTCTATCACACCAGTTCCAATAATGTCGGCGCATGGATCTCCCGCGCAGCAAAGAGGCTCCGCAGCGATCCGGATTTTCTGGACGCTTTCGACATCGCTTGTTGAAATTCTTCTGGCACACCCGTAAAAGAAAAATAAAAGCACATTGGAGGTACTGTTATGGAATACACGAAATACGCAGCCGTTGGGCATTTCAAATGTCATCGCACACTGGACGGCAAGAAATATCCCGTTGTCATCGTGGGTCGGAAGGAATATATGCTCGACGTACAGGAAATGACCGTCTGGAGCAGTCTTGCATGGCGGATCCTGTCACGCAGCCAGATCGCGGAAGCCTATCTGAAGCTGACGCGCGGGCTGTCATTTACATCCCACCGGACACTGGACGACTGCATCGACCGCCTTGTCACACGCGGTCTGGTCGCAGAGGGGCGCGGTAGCAGCGAGTATGAAGCTCTCTATGATCTGCTTTCCTGCTTGTATATCGCGCCGGTATCTGCAAATCCGTTTCTGCGGCTCGGCGCGTTTTTGAAGCTCTGGATTTGGAACGGTGCACCGTTCTCTAAAGCAATTCGCCTGTTCTCACGCCCAAAACAGGATGCAGCGGAACGGCAGATCGTGCGGCTGGCGAATCAGGCGCTTCTCAGCAGCGCGGAGCTGATCAAATGTGCCGAGCGCGGTGTGCGGACGCTTCGTTCCGATGCGCAGCTCATGGACTGCCTGTATGACGATGAGTTAACCACCAGCGAGAATCTGCCTATCCTGATGGCAGCCTCCCGGCAGGCGCGCCCTGTCTCGGCGGCAATCGCAAACCTGTATCTGCACAAGCAGATCGTCTTTGAGCGGTGCTGAATATGAAAAAGCTCCTCACGTGGCCCGCGCCGCTGCTTCAAAAGTGGCTGCTGTCGCTGCTGCTCTGTCTGCCGTTTCTGATTGCAGCCATCGTTTCTGCGTTCTCCGGCGATCGGACGTTTCTGATCCTCAGCGCATTGCTGCTGCTTTTCTGCGGCATCCGCTGCGCAGAGCTTTATGTGCTGCTCATGAACGAACGCTATTGTGCAGAGGAAGGCATTTGTCTTTCGGTTTCCAGTGTTCCGTTTCAGCGCCAGCGCAGGGTTATTCTGCAAAAGGCAGACGGTGAGCCGTTTGCTTTCTGCATAGAAAAGAACAAACGTCTGTCTGTGGGTCAAAACTATCGGGTCTATTTGCCGCTTTCCGCAATTCCAAGTGAAGTCAAGACCGCACACTTGCCGCAGCCATGTGCATTGGCAGTCGAGAAAATTGAACCCGCTTCTTTCGATTGCGAGGAATCGGCAGACTAAACCTCTTGGTTTCTTGAAATTGTTGTCTACCTGTTTTCGTTGATTATTTTTCCGCAGTTTGCTATACTATAGTTAGAAAACAATGAGGAGGTGTGTTCCATGCCCATTGATGAGATTGAAGTCATAAAGCAAAAGCTTGTCGATCAGATCAAGCCGATTGGCGTTTATCTGTTTGGCTCTTTTGCCAACGGTACCGCGCACGCCGACAGCGATTTTGACTTCTACATTATTGTAGATGACAACGAGAAAGATCTTCACGCCGTAGCCACTTCTGCATATAAAGCGATTCGCGGCGTGAAGCAACGCCCCGTTGATATTCTGGTTGGTACAAAAAGCCGCTTTGCCGAGCGCAAGGATCAGTTCACCGTAGAAAACGAGGTATTCCACAAAGGAGTTCTGCTCTATGGATCAGCAAGTTAAACAGTGGCTTGACTATGCCGCGCAGGATTTAGGCGTTGCCCGGCATCTTTTTGAAAACTATCATCCCAAGCCGCTCGAAATCGTCTGCTACCACTGCCAGCAGTCTGCGGAAAAAGCGATCAAGGCTGTGATTGTCTCTCTGCACTGGCCCACTGGGATTCCCAAAAGCCACGATCTTTCTTTTCTGCTGAATCAGATTCACAACTATATCTCCATCCCGGATGCAATCGGCGATGCTGCAGACGCCTTGACACCGTTTGGTACCATGACACGATATCCGAACGAACTGACTGTCGAGGAGCATCATGCAAAGCAGGCAATCGCATTTGCAGAGCAGATTCTAAATTGGACAGCATCTGCTTTGCGATAAAGCAAAAATCACAGTTGCATAACCGAAGCGGTCGCAGACTTGCGACCGCTTTTTTCTGCATTTTGCAGAAAAATCGTATTGCCGCCCTATTTTATAAGTAGAGAGTATTCTTCGTCCATCGCGAAATCTATATATAGTTTTAACGTAATTGACAACCGCAAGATATTGTGCTACTATACTCATGTAATTGATATTTGTGCAGTTCATCGGAACGCAGACCGTATGGTCTGTGCGTGGGGCTTCTCACATTGCACACGTTGGTCAGGTTTGTATTTGAGTGCTGGTAGCATGGTATTTGCCCGCAAGGGGTAGATGTCGCTGCCGGCATTTTTTATATAGATATTCATGCCGGTGGCAGAAAGGAGTGTTATGGCGAAAGCAAGTCTCCTCGGGCTGATCACGCAAGGCCCGGAATTGCAGCACAGCACCAAGGGTGAACCCTATGTCCGCTTTTCCGTAGCCGAGTACGTCGGCTTCGGTTCGCAGCGGCACACACAGTTTGTTGACGTGTGGGCATGGGGCTACATGGCGCAGCGGCTTGCAAAGTGTACATTGAGTAACGGCGATTTTATCTTTTTGAGCGGCACTTTGGAGCTGGAAGAATTCACAAAAAAAGACGGCATCACAAAGGATAAACGCTTGAAGCTCAGATTGGACGATTGGGCGCCTGTTCCGCAAAAGCGGGAAACAGTCCGTCCAGTACAGAATGAAACAGAGGTTTTTCCAGTCACCGCCGAACAGATCGACGGCGACCGGGAAGAACTGCCGGAATAATACCGGCGCAGCGGAAGAGGAACCGCACCAGATGATTCAGAAATGATTCGTCGGTGCGGTTCCTCTTTTTTTGTTTTTCTAAAAAAATGTATTTGAAAGGTGGCAATTTTTTATGAAACGATCCAGTCCTCTATGGGGAAGTGTCTCTGTCCTGATCGGTGTGGTCATTGCGATTTTAGCGCTGGTGCGCGGCGCATGGCTCGTCCCGCTTTTGCTCCTGACCTTTACGGCGTGGGGCCTGTGGGTGGTCATGTTCCAGCTTCAGCCCGCGTGGGATTCCATCCGCGGATACCGGAAGAAGGAACACGACGCCAGAAAGCAGCGGGAAGCATCGCTTTACAGTACGGCGCAGACCAATGCCGACGCCATGCAGCTTTTGCTGCGGCACGTCAACCATCGGATCTCCGCGTATCTCAAATCAGTCTATCCGAGCGCCCGCTGGGAATGGACAACCGGGAACCCAACTGCGCTCGTTATGCAGGGCGGCACCGGGCGTATCCGCGTGTATGGTATTGAAGAATATGACTATGCGGACGTTCAGATCGACCGCAACGGGAATCTCTCTTGTAATCTCCTGAAGGTCGTGCCGGTGCAGCCGCGTATGGATGCGCCGACGCCGCCGAACCAGCAGCCGGTCGATCCGCAGGTCTGGTATGACGTGGAGGGACGTGAAGTATTGGAGCGTGTGATCGCCGATCTGGATTCCCGCGGCCATAGCAGCCTGACGCTGAAAGAAGACGGCAGCGTGTGTATCCACGAAGACGACGACACGCGGGATGTTCCGCAGGAGCATCTGACCGCATTCCCGCCGAAGGTCTACTGGCCGCGTCTGGGACAGGTACTGGAAAGCGAGGGCCTGACCGCAAGCGTTCATGACAGTGAGATCGCCGTATCATGGTAATTTTTTGAGAAAGGAGCGAAAATTCGAATGAAAAGCGGACGCAGTATTCAGGATGTGAGCCGCGAGATCCTGCGCCAGCAGGAGGCAAAGGCAGACTATCTGGTCGCAACCGACCGTCTGCACATGGATACATATGGCGACAGCCCTGTGATCCGTGTGCTCGACCGCGAGGGTATCGACCAGATCGAGCCACTGGAGATCCAGCAGACCGCACACCAGCAGATCGGCACCTATCTGGACATTCCCAGCAAGTATTATGACCGGATGCTCCAGCGCGATCCCGCGCTTCTGAGCTACAACGTCAACCGCTGGTTCCAGAAGGAGCCGGAACAGAAGCTGCTGCGCACGATGGACGGCAAGGCCAGAGCGTTTCTCAGCAACCGCTATCGCCGCATCGACAATCTGGACATTGCCCGCGTTGTTCTTCCCATCATTGGCGAAATGGAGGGCGCGCACTTTGAAAGCTGCGAGATCACCGACGACCGGATGTATCTGAAAGTTGTCAATCCGCGCTTGCAGGCAGAGGTAGTTCCCGGTGATATTGTGCAGGCCGGCATTATGATCTCCAACAGCGAGACAGGACTTGGTGCCGTCAACATTCAGCCACTTATTTACCGGCTGGTATGCTCCAACGGTATGGTGGTGAACGAAGCCGGCACCCGCCGGGCACACATTGGCCGCGTGAACACCACGGATGTCAATTTTGCCCTCTATTCGCAGCAGACGCTGGACGCCGAGGATCGTGCATTTGTCCTGAAGATTCAGGACACTGTGCGCGCCGCCGTTGACGAAGCCAGATTCTCGACGGTTCTGGAGCGGATGCGGGAAAGCAAGCAGGCGCAGCTCAATACACAGGACCTGCCCGGTCTTGTCAAGCTCGCCGGTTCCAGCTTCGGTATTCTGGAGGAAGAAGGCAAGGGTGTTTTACAGCATCTGATCGAGGCTGGAGATTTTACGCTCTACGGTCTGGCGAACGCTGTCACGCGGTTCAGTCAGGATGTTGAAAGCTATGACCGCGCAACGAAGCTGGAGGAGATCGGCTACAGCGTGATGACGATGTCGCCGTTGCTGCTGCAAAAGATCAATCAGACACAGGTCACAAAACTTGCCGCATAACGGCAGACAGTTAAATTTGAAAAGGAGTTTTCTTTATGAGTATTCAGAATAACACCGCAGTTGATGTGTATCAGAATTTTGTACTTCCCACAGCGCTGAACAGCGACTTTTCGAGTGAGGATCTTGCCGACGATATGGAAGGCTTACAGCTGACCATGCAGCGGGTGAAAATCCCCGGCGGTGGAAACTTGCAGTTTGAGATCCGCAGCGACGACCCGGACAACCCCGACTATGAGCGTAAGCTCGTCGGCGTGATTCTCTATCACCATCTCGCCAACGCCTACTGGCCAGAGGGCAGCGAGTACGACGACAACGTGCCGCCATTCTGCCAGTCCTTCGACGGCAAGCAGGGCTACGGTGAACCGGGCGGCGTCTGCGCAGCCTGTGCATTCAACCAATTCGGCAGTACGGCAAACGGCAGCGGAAAAGCCTGCAAAAATATGCGGCAGGTCTATCTGCTGCGCAGCGGCGAGTATCTTCCGCTGCAGCTCTCCCTGCCGCCCACAAGCCTGCGCCCGTTCAATGATTTCATGAACCTCGCCTTTGTCGCCCGCCGGCGCCCCAGCTATTCCGCCATCGTGGAGATCGGTCTGAAGCGCGCGGAAAGTGGTGGCTATACCTACAGTGTCGCCACGTTCCGAAAGGTACGGGAACTTGAGGGGGAAAGTCTTGCGGCCGTTAAAAGCTACGCAGCAAATTTCAAAGAGCAGGTCAAATCGCTTCTGGCACAGCGTGTGGAGAACTACAAGTCCGATGTGGAATCACTCACCGGCACGGCTCCCTTGGAGCTTGCCGACAACGGCGACCACTTTTCCTATCCGGGCGTCATTGACGGCGAACGCGACGAGCTGCCACTCTAAACAAAAGCAATCAACAAAGCTTGCTCCGCTAAGCAAACGGCAGATGCGATTTGCCGAAAAGAACCACAAGCTGGTCTATGCGTTTTTGCAGGAGCAGCGGTATGATCCTGGCGAATATTACGATCTTGCCGTCATGGGCTACCTGCGCGCCGTGGAACGCTATTGTTCCCATGCCTATCTGCGCCGCTTTTCGTTCTCTACCGTCGCCTACCGCGCGATGCAGCAGAGCATCGTGTCATGGAAGCGCGGGGAGAGTCGGCGCAGACAGGCGGAGGAAGCCTACTGTGCGCTTTGCGGCCGCAGAGAGACCGTCTGTGACGCGGAGCTTTCGGAAGCATTTTTCTTTTCGGAGCTGCAAAAATGCGGAACACCGCAGCAGGCCGCGTTTGCGCTGCTGCGCCTGCACGGGTACAGCATTGCGGAGATCGCCGCGCGGTACAATCTCGACCCGCGGCGTGTGCGCCGGATGCTCAAAAGTCTGTATTCCGCCTATCTGCGGTTCCGTGAAGATGGGAAGGAGGCGACAAAATGAAGGATCAGCACACAAGGATGCTCCACGGGCGTCTGCTCCGGCCACTGAAAGTCGGCAGCAGCGCGCTCATCGACCACGAAGGGCAGTTCATTCTGACCTCGCTGGTCACGTCCATCCAGGTGCAAAATGAACAGGAAGCAAAGTTTGAAACGCTGAATACGCACTATCATGTGAAGTTTTCGCCGCTTCAAGCAGCAGTTGCGGCGTCAATTCTGATGGCCGTCGCTGCATGAATGAACACCCTGCGGCAGTCTCCCGTCTGACTGCCGCAGGCCCCGCTGACCGCAGCCACAGTTTTTGTGGCTGCGGTTTTTCCATAGGAGGTTTTATGAACGAACAGATCGTCCCGGTTTCCGGGAATCAAAAAATTGCGTTTCGATGCCAGCGGTGCAGCGCCTGCTGCCGCCATGTAGAAAACAAGGTCATGCTGGAGCCATACGATGTTTATCAGCTTGCGCTTCATTTTCAAAGCGAAGGGCAAACCATCAAACCGGAGGATATCTGTGCGCAGTACGCACACCCCATGCCGCTGGAACCGTATTTCCCGATTTTCCTGCTGAATACCGCAGGCGAAGATCAGCACTGCATTTTCCTGAACGGGAATCATTGCAGTGTTTATGCGCGCCGTCCGCGTGCCTGCCGAATGTATCCATTCACTGTGGATGCAGGGCGGCGCGGTAAGGACTTCGAGTATTTTCTCTGCACGGATTACCCCGGTCACTTCGGCAAAGGCCGCATCCGGGTCAGCGACTGGTTTTATGAGAACTTTTCCAAGGACGCCCGACGTTTTGTGAAAGCTGATTACGCAGCGATTCGGCAGTATGGCAAGCTGCTCCGGCAAATGACACCTGCGCAGATCGAGCATTTGCTGTTCCAGTTTCTGTTTTACCGCTACTGGAATTATGACCTGAGCAAGCCCTTTCAGGAGCAGTTTGAACACAATCAACGCCAGCTGCTTGCATTCCTGCAGGAACAGCTGGCCCAAAATGGAGGTTCTATATGAGTCAATCCAGAATCACTGGCGCAGTCCTTCTGTGCTGGGAAGATTGCACATCCATTCTCTCGAAGCACCTGACAACGCTGCTGCAGCGTCCGATTCAGCTGTGCAGGATGGTAGAAGACTATGACTACTGGTGCGTTGCGTCGATAAACGGAAGGTTCTCCATCCCGGAGCTTCATGCTCTGCTGGATGCGCTTTCCGCAGCCACGACAGACTTTCCCGATCTGATCCCGGAGGACTCCGACCAGACGCGCTCGTTCAGCATGGAGTTTTCCCGTGCGCTGTTACAGCATTTTTTACACATGGGCTGGCGCTACGAGCATCTCACTGAGGAATATCTGATGGTGATCGATGCAGATATTGCCACCCCGGAATACTGCACCACAAATGGAGGATCACAAGATGTCTGAAGCAAAACTGATGCTGCCGCTGTTTTGTAACGGCATGTTTAACTGTGGCGGCCGCAGAATCCGTGCTGTCCACCTCTATGATGTTTCCGATGGGGAGCATCGCTATCGTCTTTGGACAAAAGCAGGAACGCCAGATATAGACTATCCCCGCGGGGAATCTGACCGCTACCTGCTATACGTTGAGATCCACGGATACCTCGCACCACTTGGCATGACGGAATATTTTCTGACTGAACATTGTGGGTATTTGCCGGCTATGCAGGAACTGTATGGCGGTGCAGAACATCGGAGAACGTATTTTGACACTCTGCAAAAGAGCGCTATTGAGGAAGCTGTCGCAATCGAGAGAACTGTGATCTACCATCTGGGCAAAGAATCGCCCCGGCAGGCAGACTATATCCACGGTATCCTCAATGAGCATCTTATGCGGTATACCGCCAGCAAGGAAAGCGAAGGGAAAACCTTCCCAGATTATATCGGCGCATTGATGGCGGATGAGCTTGACCACTGCATACAGCTTTCCAAAATCTATCGGTCGCTTAAGCAGCAGGAGGATGAAATGCGGCAGGCACAGATTGCCGAGCAGGATCGTGTGTACCAGCAGTCTGTCAATACAGAAAAAGAAAAAGCTGTCGGCGCCGCGCTGCAAATCATCCGCAGCGGCGGCACATTGAAAAACGATACGCTTTGCTATTACAAAGACGATGGCTCGTTTGTGGAAACCTCGTTGATTCTGTATTTGATGCGCGAATATCACATTGACGTGCCGCTCCGCACACAGGGATGGATCAAAGAACGGTTGGCAAGCGCAACCGTTCAAGAGGACTTCTGCGGCTCCGTTACCTACTATCGCGCGAAAAAGAGTCCATGCTCACAGAAATTCTTTGGCTGTATGCGGGATCTGATTTTGGCAGTCCACAACACAAAAAAGGAAGCGGCATAATCAAGCCGCATATAAGCTGGGCGGCACAGAGTTTTTCTGTGCCGCTTTCAAACTCAAAAAGGAATGGAGAACACAAAAATATGAGCAGTGAAATTTATTACGATAAGGCATTTGTTTCTGTTGGCAATCGATTTATCCCGCTTGTCTGCCGTGGCTCGACCAATACCTATGAATTTAACGCGCATGGGCGCGAGGTCGCGGAGCGGTACTGGTCTGTTCTGGATCTCCCATATCGGGGCAGGCTGCTGTTTACAAGCGATGAGCTCCAGAAGATCGCAGAAACCTATGAAGGCTTCAGCAGCGGCAACCGCGGCGGGATGCGCAAGAGCCGGAACAGCGCTTTTGAAGCCGCTGAGTTTCAGCGCTGGTTCCTCGCGGGCCTGAAGAACGCGCACACGATTGAGGAATACCGTCAATATAGAAATTCCATCGTTCTTACAGATCAGCATGCGCAGAAGATAACGTATGCCCCCACGACAGAAGCATTCTTGGCCGCGCTTTCCCGCATCGGTGAGCAGAACGCTGACATCCGTTTTGATTCCTGCCGCAGCTTCTACCATCCGCCGCATGTCAGCAAGCAGTCAAAGTTTGATAAGTTGAAACAATTCTATGTCCTAAAAGCATGGAGCGGATACTTTGTAAAGCAGACACGGCACGGCGTCATGACCATCCGCACCGCCGATCCAACGGTTGCAACTGTGCGGAAATTCAGAACGGAACGGGCCGCGCAGAAGTACATGGAGGAAAATGCTCCGTTCTTTTCCCGTGTTTCTTTTTCTGTCGAGTGCGTTCAGCCAAAAGAGGCAGCGAAAGCGGCATGAGCATATTTTCTGATGTTTCCAGCATCATGTGCAGCTTCATTCTACTGCGCTTATTGCTATGAAAATACTCTCGTTTGGAGCTGGTATGCAGTCTACGGCACTTGCTCTGATGTCCTGTGAAAATGCAAACGCAGCGCAGAAGGGCCGTGCCCATCCATACCCGCTGGTTCCCGTATATGACCTTGTCGTATTCTGTGATCTCGGCTTTGAACCGCCATGGGTCATGCGGCAAGCCGAGTTTGTTCATCAGGCCTGTCAGGATGCCGGCCTTCGGTATGAAATGCTGTATACGCCGCTATACGACGATCTCATGCAGAACTTTGGCAAGCGGCGCGTCGTCAGTATTCCATGGTGGACGCTTCGCTCCGATGGCCACAAATCCCGGATGCCGAGAAACTGTACGCTGGACTATAAGGTGGCGCAAATTGCAAAGTTTCTCCGCTGGGAGGTACTCGGCTATCGAAAGGGCCAAAAGCTCCGCGATGAAGACAGGAAAGCGCATGAGATGCACATGGGATTCAGCTTTGAAGAACGCCACCGCTGCAAAGAAAGCCCGAATCCGATGCTGACCAATCATTTTCCGTTGGTCGAGATGGAATTGACCCGTGCAGACAACTACGCCTATATTCTTGATGTTTGGGGTCTTGACACCAAGGCGTCCGCCTGCTGCTTCTGCCCATTTCACAGGAACTACTTTTTTCAGTATTTGCAGGAGCATGAGCCATTCACATATGGCAGACTGGTCGCCGTCGATGAACTCCTCCGCGCCAAAATGCACCGTGCGCGGTACATCGTCTGCCGCTCGGCCTCGCTCAGGCCCTCAGATGCCGCCTCGACGATGCGCATGATCTTCTCCCCGATCGCGCGGCCGACCGCCTTGCCCCGCTCCGTCAGGCGCAGTGGGCTCTTATAGCGCTTGCCCGCGCCGCTTGCGCAGGTGATGTAACCGTTTTTCTCGAGGTCGTCCAGCGAGCGGGAGATGGCCGCCTTGTCCTCGTCGCAGCGCTCGCAGAGCTCGGCGGCTGTCATGCCATCCTGCTGGGAGAGGTAGTAGAGGCAGGACACATGCGGCC
>OGLH01000436.1_pt1 | contig 13822 bp, 9 predicted proteins | sample 1572791 | NCBI WGS metagenome assembly OGLH01 (sample SAMEA2581913, study PRJEB24529) | metagenome | biome: Human gut stool | place: China | collected 2011
CGGCCGACGCCCCCCTCGACCCGCCCCTCGACCTGAACCGGGAGCTGGTCCGCAATCCGGGTGCGACATTCTTCGCTCGGGTCGCGGGCGACAGCATGCAGGACGACGGCATCGCCGACGGCGACCTGCTGGTCGTGGACAAGTCGCTGGAGGCCTACGACGGCTGTGTCGCCGTATGTTTCCTCGACGGGGAATTCACCCTCAAACGCCTGCGGATGGGACAGGGCAAGATCGTCCTCGTGCCCGCGAACAAGCGCTACAAACCGATCGAGATCGGCCAGGAGAGCGATTTCACGGTATGGGGCGTGGTGACGTACGCCATCAAAAAGGTCTGAAGCGGCCGCCGAAACGCCGCAACTACCTCACCCCTAGCAATATCCCAGCGAGGGAGCGGCAACGCCCAGGGAGAGGGCGACGGACGACATGCAACACGAAAAAACGATGTACGGACTTTGCGACTGCAATAATTTCTTCGCCTCGTGCGAGCGGGTCTTCCGCCCCGAACTGGAAGGGCTGCCCGTGGTCGTGCTGTCGAACAACGACGGCTGCGTGATCGCGCGCTCGAACGAGGCCAAGGCGCTCGGCATCCGCATGGGACACCCCTATTTCCAGATCCGCGACCTCGAAAAACGGCATAATGTAGCCGTCTTTTCGAGTAATTTCAACCTCTACGGCGACATGTCGCGGCGCGTGATCTGGACGCTCCGCCGCATGGTTCCTGCCGCCGAGGTATACTCCATCGACGAGGCGTTCCTCGACTTGCGGGGCATCGAAACCGGACGACTGGAGGAGTTGGGACGGCACATCAGCCGCACGGTACGCCGCAATACGGGCATCCCCGTGAGCATCGGCATCGCCCCGACCAAAACGCTGGCCAAGATCGCGTCGAAACTCTGCAAGGAGTACCCCAAGTTGCAGGGCGCCTGCCTGATGTACCGTCCGCAGGACATCGAAAAGGTACTGCGCAAATTCCCGATAGAGGATGTCTGGGGCATCGGGCGCAAGCACCGGCGCATGTTGCAGGCCGCCAACGTACGTACGGCATGGGACTTCGTGCAGCGTCCCGAGGCATGGATACGCGGCCGCATGGGGGTCACGGGGCTGCGCACATGGAAAGAGCTTCAGGGCGAGGCGTGCATCGACTTCGAGAGCGCCCCGCCGGCCAAACAGCAGATCACCGTCTCGCGCAGCTTCGCGCACGAGCTGACCCAATACGAGGAGATACACACCTCGGTGGCGGCGTTCGTCTCGATGGCCGCCGAGAAACTGCGCCGCCAGCAAAGCCTCTGCGGCGAGGTGACGGTCTACATCCTCACCAACCGCCACCGCGAGGAGCTGCCCCAGTATTTCGAAAGCCAGACCGTGCGCCCCGTGGTGCCGACCGACGACACGCTGGAGCTGGTGCCGCTGGCGGCAAAGGCCCTGCAACGCATATTCCGCAAAGGCTACGGCTACAAGAAAGCCGGGATTACGCTTTCGGACATTTCGTCGCGCACGGGGCTGCAAACCGACCTGTTCGACCCCGTGGATCGTGCCAGGCACGCCCGGCTGATGGACGCCATGGACGCGACCAACCGCACCTACGGCCGCAACAGGGTCGTGGTGGCGGCACAGGGGTTCGCCCCGCTGAAGATGAACCGCCAGCACCTCTCGCAGGAATATACGACCGACTGGAAACAGATCATCACCGTAAAAGCAGACTGAAACGACCAACCATGAATAGCAAGACCTATCCCCGCACGAACGACCGGCAGACGGTCTACCTGAACACGGTCATCGGCAACCCGATGATCGAGGTCGGGGACTACACGATCTACAACGATTTCGTGAACGACCCGACGCAATTCGAAAAGAACAACGTCCTGTACCACTACCCCGTCAACGGCGACCGGCTGGTGATCGGCAAGTTCTGTTCGATAGCGTGCGGCGCCAAGTTCCTGTTCAACAGTGCCAACCACACGCTGGGATCGCTGGCCAACTATACGTTCCCGCTCTTTTTCGAGGAGTGGGGGCTGGACAGGAAGGATGTCGCCGCGGCGTGGGACAACAAAGGCGACATCGTAATCGGGAACGACGTATGGATCGGGTACGAAGCGGTCGTCATGGCCGGTGTGAGGATCGGCGACGGCGCGGTGATCGCGGCGCGGGCGGTCGTCACCAGGGATGTCCCGCCCTACACCATCGTCGGCGGCGTGCCGGCCAGGGAGATCCGCAGGCGTTTCGACGCGGACACCGTAGCCAGGTTGCAGGAACTGCGATGGTGGGACTGGCCCATCGGGAAAATCCGCGAAAATCTGCCCCATATCATGCAGGGCGAGATCGGGAAACTCACCGAAGAATAGGCTTTGCACGCGGCAACGGCCTAAAACACAGCGACCTGTCCACAGCCGGAAGGCAGCCTGTCCACGGACGGAAGGCAACCAATCCACGGCCGAAAGGCAATCTGTCCTCGGCCGGGAGCGTTTCGTCGCAGCGGATTTTCAGAACCCTTCGGCGCCGAGGCCCCGTATCGCCCCTGGCCGGGATTACGCCCGAACGGCACGACACCCCGCTGTGAGGCGGGGTGTCTTACAATCGTATCGGAATCGGAAATGCCCTTACGGAGGCGGCGGGCGCAATGCGACGGCAAGTCCGGCGCAGGCTCAAAACCGCTTGGTATAGGCGTGGCAGTACGGCTGCGTACCCTTGCGCTCGTAGTATCGCTGGTGGTAATCCTCGGCGGGCCAGAAACGGCCCGCAGGGGTGACTTGCGTCACGACGTCGTAGCCTTTGCGCCGCAACTCGGCGATGAGCCTCTCGGCCGTCGCCTGCTGGGCGGGCGAGGTGTAGAATATCTCGGAACGGTACTGGTCGCCGAGGTCGGGGCCCTGCCCGTTTTCCTGGGTCGGGTCGTGGATTTCGAAGAACAGGCGTGCCAGCGTCTCGTAGGACACCTTTGCAGGATCGAATACCACACGTACGGCTTCGGCATGTCCCGTACGGTGGCTGCATACCTCTTCATAGGTGGGATTTTCGGTCGTGCCGCCGATGTAGCCCGACTCGACCTTCAGGACTCCGGGCACTTTCCAAAGCATATATTCCACGCCCCAGAAACAACCTCCGGCAAAGATCGCCGTCGCGCCACGCTCCGCGGCCTGCCCTGCGGGCGGCATCCCGTCCCCCGGCCGGGCGGCGGCCGACGTCGAGTCAGCCCCGGACGCCTGAGCGCCGGGACTCCCGAATTGGGTTCCGGGCTGCTGCGTCTGCTTTTCGGGCTGCGAGGCAGTCCGGCCTTCGGATTCCGGGGAGGAAACCGCGGGTTTTACGGCCGTTTCGGCCCCGGAGGAAGCTTCCCCTCCGGGTTCGAACACGAGCGAGACGGAGTTGACGCAGTGGCGCGTATTTTTGGGCGTAAAGCCTTCGCCCGTAAAGACATGTCCCAGGTGTCCGCCGCAGCGGGCACAAGTGATTTCGGTACGCCGGCCGTCGGCATCCGTCGTGCGCCTCACGGCACCGGGGATTTCGTCGTCGAAACTCGGCCAGCCGCACCCGGCATCGAACTTGTCCTGCGAACGGTACAGCGGCGCACCGCACTGGCGGCAACGGTAAACCCCCTCTCCGCGATGCTTGTAATAACGGCCCGAAAAAGGCGCTTCGGTACCCTTGTCGACGATCACACGTCTTTCTTCCGGTGTCAACGGCTTCATATCCTGTGCTTTTACGGCCCCGGCAAGCGCCAGGCCAATGATCAGAACCAACAATCTCATACGGCTCTCCCGTCAAATATTACGCCACGACCCCCTCGCCGCGCAGGAATATGCGGCTGATGAGCGGCGTGGTATAGGCATAGGGCATGAACGCCACCGAAGGCATCGGCACCGTGAGGAAGAAATTGGCGACCTTGCCGACCGTGACGGAGCCGTAGTCACGGCTAAGCCCCATGGCGTAGGCCCCGTTGAGCGTCGCGGCATTGATGGCCTCGGCAGGGGTCATCCGCATACGGATGCATGCCAGCGACACGACCATGCGCATGTTGCCCGAGGGCGACGAACCGGGATTGTAGTCCGAAGCCAGCGCCACGCCCAGCCCGGCATTTATCATTTCGCGGGCCGGCGGATAGCTCATCCCGAGGAAGAATGCCGCGCCGGGCAGCATCGTCGGCGAGGTCACCGTGCCGTGCAGGGCGTCGATCTCGGGCCCACCCATGCGTTCGAGGTGGTCGACCGACAGGGCGTCGTACTCCACGCCCACTTGCACGCCGCCCGAGACGGCGAGTTCGTTGGCGTGGATCTTGGCGCGCATGCCCAGCTTGCGCCCGGCCTTCATGATGCGTGCCGTCTGCTCCACGGTGAAGAACCCTTCGTCGCAGAACACGTCGACGAAATCGGCCAGCCCTTCGGCCGCCACCGCAGGCAGCATTTCGTTGCAGACCAGATCGACATACTCCTCCTGCCGTCCTACGTAGGCGCGCGGCACGGCATGCGCCCCGAGGAACGTGGCGCGCACAGCCAGCGGCGCCGTCTCGCGGATGCGCCGGATGACGCGCAGCATCTTCAGCTCGTCGGCCGTAGTCAGCCCGTAGCCGCTCTTGATCTCCACGCACCCCGTACCCATCGCCGCGATCTCGCGCACGCGCTCCATCGCCTGCGCATAGAGTTCGTCCTCCGAAGTCTCGTGCAGCCGGTCGGCAGAGTTGAGAATGCCCCCGCCCCGCCGGGCGATCTCCTCGTACGACAAACCGTTGATCTTGTCCAGAAACTCCCGCTCACGGCTCCCGGCGTAGACCAGGTGGGTGTGCGAGTCGCAGAACGACGGAAAGAGCATGCCCCCTGCCGCGTCGACGACCTCGTCGGCGGCGATGTCGCCCAGAGAGTCCATGCGTCCGAACGCCGCGAAACGGCCGTCTTCAGCCAGCAGCCACGCGTCGTCGAGCATGCCCAGCTTGTTCATGTCGGCACCGCAGCAGCGCAGACGGCCCGTCGATTCGATGCCGACGATGCGGGCGATGTTCTTCACCAGCAGTCTCATAGGCCGCGGAGGAATCGGACGGAGGCTTCGATATGGGGATACATCACCTCGTCGTTGTCGATGAAGGGAACCTCTTTGCGATAGTCGGCCAGCATTCGCTCCAACTCGGGCGACGTGTGCGCCGGACGGCGGAACTCGATGGCCTGCGCGGCGTTGAACAGCTCGATGGCCAGCACCCGTTCGGTGTTGCAGACCACGCGCCAGAGCTTCGTGGCAGCGTTGGAACCCATGCTCACATGGTCCTCCTGCCCCTGCGACGAAGGAATCGAATCGCACGAAGCGGGCCAGCAAAGCCCCTTGCTCTGGCTCACGATCGAAGCGGCCGCATACTGCGGAATCATGAAACCGCTGTTCAGACCCGGCTTGGCCACCAGGAACGAGGGCAGCTCGCGTGCACCCGAAATCAGCTTGTAAATACGACGCTCGGAGATGTTGCCCAACTCCGCAACGGCAATAGCCAGGAAATCCATCGCCAGAGCGATCGGCTGTCCGTGGAAATTACCGGCCGAAACGATGATATCCTTCTCGGGGAAGATCGTCGGGTTATCCGTAGGGCTGTTGATCTCGGTTTCGAGAACACCGCCTACATAGTCGATCGTATCTTTCGACGCACCGTGTACCTGGGGAATGCAACGGAACGAATAGGGATCCTGCACGTGCTTCTTCGGACGGGCGATCATCTCGCTGCCTTCGAGCAGGCGACGGAAATTGCGAGCCGTAGTGAGCTGTCCCTTGTGGGCGCGGATCTCATGCACCTCGTCGATGAACGGGTTGATGCGTCCGTCGAATGCGTCGAGCGACATCGCGCCGATCAGGTCGGCCCACTCGCTCAAGCGGCGAGCCTTGATAAGCGAATATACGCCGAAAGCCGACATGAACTGCGTACCGTTCAGCAGGGCGAGGCCCTCCTTCGATTGCAGCGAAATAGGCTTCCAGCCGAACTCCTTGAGAACTTCGTCCGAAGGACGCCGTGCCCCCTTGTACTCCACTTCGCCGAGGCCCAGCAGCGGCAGGCACATGTTGGCCAGCGGAGCCAGGTCGCCCGAAGCGCCCAGCGATCCCTGCTGGAACACGACCGGCAGCACGTCGTTATTGAAGAAATCGACCAGACGCTGTACGGTTTCGAGCTGCACGCCCGAATTGCCGTACGAAAGGGACTGGATCTTGAGCAGCAGCATCAGCTTCACGATCTCGGCAGGAACGCGCTCGCCCGTACCGCAGGCATGCGACATCACCAGGTTCTTCTGCAACTGCGAGAGCTGGTCCTTGTCGATCGAAATATTGCAGAGCGAACCGAAGCCGGTCGTAATACCGTAGATGGGCTCTTTCTGGGTTTCCATCTTGTTATCCAGGTATTCGCGACAACGCACGATGCGTTTTTTCGCATCTTCGCTCAAGTCGATTTTGATATTGTTTTCCAGAATTTCGCGGACACGATCGACCGTAAGATGCTCCGCGCTGATATGATGAATCATCGTTGTATTTCTTATTAAAGGTTAATACTCAAAAATAAGTCGAATTGTTTTTCGGTGCTCTCGACGTCCGGCGTACAGGGAATCCCCTCCGCTTCAGCCAATCGAAAGCATTCTCTCCGTCCGGCAGCAACCGAACGGAGAGAAGACCGATCTATTATTTCACTTCGTCGATAGCCTTGCGAACCAGCTTGTCGTCCGCCAGGTTGGGAAGGGTCACCTTCAGGCCCGGGGTACGCTCCATCTCGCGTTTGATAGCGAACATCGCGCCCTCGTTGCGGGCCCAGCTGCGGCGTGCGATACCGTTGTTCACGTCCCAGAGAAGCATCTCCTTGATATGACGCGCGGAATCCTCCGATCCGTCGATCACCATACCGAAGCCGCCGTTGATTACCTCGCCCCAGCCTACGCCGCCGCCGTTGTGGATCGAAACCCAGGTAGCGCCGCGGAACGAGTCGCCGATAACGTTCTGCACAGCCATATCAGCCGTACGGTTCGAACCGTCGTAGATGTTCGAGGTTTCACGGTACGGAGAATCGGTACCCGACACGTCGTGGTGGTCACGACCCAATACGACAGGTGCGGAAATTTCGCCGCGTGCGATAGCGTCGTTGAACGCGAGCGCGATCTTGGTGCGGCCCTCGCTGTCGGCATACAGGATACGTGCCTGCGAACCTACGACCAGCTTGTTCTTGCCAGCCTCCTTGATCCAGTGGATATTGTCGTCGAGCTGTCCGGCGATCTCCTTCGGAGCGGTCTTGCGAATCTCTTCGAGCACTTCGGTAGCCAGACGGTCTGTAGTAGCCAGGTCTTCGGGTTTGCCCGACGTACATACCCAGCGGAAGGGACCGAAGCCGTAGTCGAAGAACATCGGCCCCATGATATCCTGCACATAGGAAGGATAGCGGAAACGACCGCCCTCGCCCATGATGTCGGCACCGGCACGCGAAGACTCCAACAGGAAGGCATTGCCGTAATCGAAGAAATACATACCCTTGGCGGTCAGCTTGTTGATCGCAGCCACCTGGCGGCGCAGCGACTCCTGAACACGCTTCTTGAACTCCTCGGGATCCTCTGCCATCATGCGGTTGGACTCTTCGTAGCTCAAGCCGACGGGATAGTAACCGCCTGCCCAGGGGTTGTGCAGCGACGTCTGGTCGGAACCCAGATCGACATTGACGTTCTCGGCAGCCAGACGCTCCCAAAGATCGACCACGTTGCCCTGGTAAGCCAGCGACACGGCCTCCTTGTTCTCCTGTGCCTTCTTCGCACGGGCCAGCAACTCGTCGAGCGAGGTGTACACCTCATCGACCCAGCCCTGCGAATGACGCGTATGCACCGCTTTGGGGTTGATCTCGGCCGTGATGCTCACCACACCGGAGATATTACCCGCCTTCGGCTGCGCACCCGACATACCGCCCAGACCGGCCGTCACGAAGAGCATGCCGCGAATGTCTTTCTTACCCTCGGTAAGACGTTTGCGGGCTGCGTTGAGCACCGTGATCGTCGTGCCGTGCACGATACCCTGCGGGCCAATATACATATAGGAGCCGGCGGTCATCTGACCGTACTGCGAAACGCCGAGCGCATTGAAACGCTCCCAATCGTCCGGTTTCGAATAGTTCGGAATCACCATACCGTTGGTTACGATCACGCGCGGAGCGTCGGGATGCGACGGGAACAGGCCCATCGGGTGTCCCGAATACATCACCAGCGTCTGATCGTCGGTCATCTGGGACAGATACTGCATCGTAAGCAGATACTGCGCCCAGTTCTGGAACACGGCACCGTTACCGCCGTAGGTAATCAGCTCGTGGGGATGCTGCGCCACAGCCTTGTCCAGGTTGTTCTGGATCATCACCATAATCGCAGCGGCCTGACGCGACTTGTGGGGATACTCCTCGATCGGACGGGCATACATCTCATAATCGGGACGGAAACGATACATATAGATACGACCGTACTTGTGCAACTCCTCGGCGAACTCGCGGGCCAACACTTCGTGGTGCTTGGCCGGGAAGTAGCGCAGGGCATTGCGGATGGCCAGCACGCGCTCCTCCTCGGTGAGTATCTCCTTACGCTTGGGCGCGTGGTTGATGGTGGGATCGTACGGTTTCGGTGCGGGCAGCACATCGGGGATACCCGCCTTGATCTGCTCCTGAAATTCCTTTACAGTCATTGTTTTATATGTATTAAATTATTTAATCTTGCTCTCGACGATTTCCAGAATCTCACGCTCGGCTTTCTCCGCATCGGCGACGATCCGGTTGGCCTGGCCGATCAGGTCATCGGCGACGGCACGGTCTTTCAGACCGGCGGCATTGATCTTCACGTTCAGACACGCACCCAGCACGGCGCTGCGGGCAGCCAGCGCTCCGACGCCGGCGTCGGTTACCGAATTGGGATTTCCCTGTTCGGCCATCGCCTTCACGATTTCGAACACCTTGAACGAGGTCTGCATCGTACGCAGAGGCACCTGCGTAGCGTAGAGCGTAGCCTCCTGCAATGCGGCGCTACGGGCAGCTTTCTCCTCGTCGGTACCCTTCGGCATCGAGAATACGTTCATGATCCGGTTGAACGCTTCGGTATCCTCATCGACCAGGTGCAGCAACTCGGTCATCAGCTTCTGGCCTTTGTCCGCCCAGTCGGAGAACTCCTCCCAACGTGCGTCCCAGCCGGGTTTGTGCGACGACAGGTTGGCGACCATCGTACCCAGGGCAGCGCCCAGCGCACCCATGTAAGCGGAAATCGAACCGCCGCCCGGAGCCGGGGACTCGCTGGCGGTCTCCTCTGCGAAGCCGGTGCAGGTCAGATCGACCAGTTTCTTCTTCTTATTGTCCGCTTCGATCAGGTATTCGATCACCTTCTCTTCCGGTTTGAACGGCTTCAACTCGTCCAGACCCATCGACTTGATGGCGATACGGATGATCTCCTCCTCGGAAATACCGGTCGAACGCTCCTGCTTCTTCAGGAAATAGCGGCCCGCCTCGATCAACGTGCGCTTCGGAATCAGGCCGACGATCTCGGTACCGGTCACACGCACACCGCGTGCGTTGGCGGCGCGGCAAACCTCGTCGAAAGCCACGTGGAGCGGCGTAACGGAAATATTGGTGATATTCATCGAAACCTGGGCGATCTGGTACTCGTCGATGAACCAGCCGATCGCCTTGGTAGCCTTCAGCGTACCGGGCTTCATGATGGTCTTGCCGTTCTCGTCCTTCAAGGGTTTGCCTACGGGCGAATTGCCTTCGCGTACCGGACGGCCCTTTTCGCGCACGTCGAACGCGATGGCGTTGGCGCGACGCGTCGAAGTGGTGTTCAGGTTGTAGTTCACGGCGATCAGGAAGTCGCGTGCACCTACGGCGGTGGCACCCGTGCGTGCTACGCCCTCGTCGAAGGGACGGTCGCCGAAATCGGGAGCTTTGCCTTCGTGATTCATCTTCTCGGGCAGCGCCTCGTACTCACCGGCACGACATACGGCCAGGTTGCGGCGCTCCGGCGTAAAGGCAGCCGCCTCGTAGCAATAGGTCGGCACATGCAACTCGTCGGCGATGCGCTTGGCCAACTGACGGGCCAGCTCGGCGCACTCCTCGAGCGTAATACCCGCGATCGGGATGAGCGGACATACGTCCGTGGCACCCATACGGGGATGCGCTCCCTTATGATTACGCATATCGATAACCTCGGCAGCTTTCTTGACGCCCTGGAAAGCCGCTTCCAGCACGGCTTCGGGTTCTCCGACGAAGGTAACCACCGTACGGTTGGTCGCTTCACCCGGATCGACGTCGAGCAACTTGACTCCGTCAACCGCCTCGATTGCGGAAGTAATCTGCTGAATAACAGCCTTGTTACGGCCCTCGCTAAAGTTGGGCACGCATTCAATAATACGTTTTTCCATGTATTTTAGAGTATGTTAAGAATTTGTATTCGCTTCAGAATTAGCCCGTAAAACAGACCTACAAATATACGAAATAAATAAATATCCCTCCAAAGAAAGTTACAAATCTTTTATCGAAACGGACTATACGGTTACAAACTATCACGTATTCCACGGCCGAATCTCACAATACGACACTTTTCGCAACGATAAAACGGGCCGGGATTCGATCCCGGCCCGCCGCAAACAAACTTTTCCGGACATTACCCGATCGTCACGACGATACCGCCCGAAAACCAGACGCCGGGCATCTCCAACCCGCCGAAATCGAAATAACGGGTATCGGTCATGTTCATCACGTCGAAATAGAGTTTCCACCCCTTCTTTTCCCACGACAGACGGCCGTCCAACAGGAAATAAGGCTTGAAGTCACGCACTTCGGTCATCATCTTGCCGTCGGGATCCAACATCAGGGAACCGTCCGCATTACGCAAATAATAGGTATAGCTGCCGTTGCGGTCATATACCGCACCGGTCAGCGTGAGCGAACAGTTACGCAGAAAACGGAATTCGACCGTCGCCGCCGCTTTGTGCTTCATATAATCCAGCGCACTGGAAGTGATGACCCGATCGACTTTGCTCGTATGGATATAGCCGTATGAAACCGAAATCCGGTGCAGAAACCCGGTCGTCGTATAACCGCCCGAAACCTCCAGTCCATAGGTGTCGAGCTTGCTCTCCTGCTCGGAGTGCCACTTGCCCAGCTCCTCGCGCCAAACCCAGTCGATGATGTCGCGCCCCTGCCGGTAGTAAGTAAACAGCGAAGCATTCCACCCGCTGCGGGCGTAATCCGCCGCGAAACGATAGGTAATCGCATGTTCAGGCTTCAAATCCAGATTATTGAGCTGTGCAGGGGATGTGTAATAAAGATCGGTGAAGGTAGGCAGTCGCATCGACTGGGCCGCACCGACCTCGAGCCGCAGCCCACGCACCGGACGATAGCCTCCCGAAAGACTCCACAGGGCCGAAGTCCCATAAGGCGTGAAGCTCACCCCGGCCGAACCGGAAACGTCGAAACGCTCCCACTGTTTGACATGCCGCAGCCAGAGATTTCCCACGTGACGGTCCTTGGCATGGGTATATTTGCCGTGCGGAGTCGGAAGCGGCTCGCCGAGATTGGTGCTGTAAATGTGGTTGTAGGTGTAATCGCCTCCCAGGGAGGTCACACCGCCCTTCCACGTACAGTCGGCCCAGAACTCGGCTCCCGCATTGTCCGTATTGTGATGATTCATCGGCGTACCGCGCGTCCAGTCGTAACGGTCGAAATTCTTGCGGTAGCTGACCGACGAATTGAGCGTGAAACGCCCGACGGATTTCACCCATCGCAGCGAAGAGAGCACCGTCGAAGTATGCTCGAACTGATCGGGATTGTACGCGGCATAGAAACCGTTCGAACCGAACGACCGGTTCTGATAACCGGCCTGGAAATCGAAAAATCCGGCCTTTTCACTGTCGTAGTTCATCCGCAAGTAACCGTTGTAGTTCTCGAAATCGGTGTTGTGGATATACCCGTCGCTGCGACGGTACGACCCGGCGGCAAAAAGGGAAAAACGTCCCTTGGTCACGGCCCCCGAGAGATTGCCGTACGCATAGCCGTCGTCGCCGCCCGCCGCCTCGATGCGCAGATAGCGGGATTTGAGAGGCATCGTGCGGATATTCAGGGCCCCTGCATACGCACCGACGCCCGATACGCCGTCGATCAGATCGATTCCCGCGATGCAATCTATGTCGATCGGCAGCGAATGCGACTGATGACCCGTTCGGGCATCCGTAAAGTTAATACCGTTGAGCATGACCATCGTCTGGTCGAAGGAACCTCCCCGGATCATAATGTCCGCCTGCGTTCCCCTGCCGCTCCGTTCCCGAAGATCGATCGCAGGGCTCAAACGCAGCACAGACTCGAGGGTCTGGACCGGCGCCGAAGCACCCGCCTTTCGATCGAAAACGGAGGTGGACGACATCGCACTGCGCGTGGGGGTGGCTTTCACCCCCGTCACCTCGACCGTTTCGATCTCCAGCTCTCTGGCGATCGTAAGCGAATCGACGGTCTGCGCCTGCACGGGCGTCGTCGTGGACAGGAGAATGGTGGACATCGAAACAGAGAGGACTCCGATGGTAACCTGGCGCCGAAGGCTCGCGAAAGCGGCGTAACCCTTGCGACACCAGCGCCTGAAGCGCGGAGTACGCTTTGTTTGGATCTCTTTCATCCTGTAAAAATTAAAGTGATTAATAATATCGGCCTCGGTTCCTCTGTAGCGGAACTTCGGCCTGTCGGGGTGCAAAGATAATCCATTTGTCCGGACACACAAACGAAAAGGCCGGCCCTATGGCTGGCCGGCCTCTCTTTTCCATTCTATTTTTTATTACCACTCTTTCACCTTTTCGGATGCCTTATCGACCAATTCCTTGGTCTTGTCGAGCACTTTGCCTGCCTGCTCCTTGGCCTGTCCTTTCAGTTGCTGCGCCTGCTGGCGGGCGCTTTCCTTGACCTGGCCGGCTTTCGCTACGACCTGTTCTTTCACCTGACCGGCTTTCGCGGCCACATGCTCTTTCACATCCTGTACCGTATCGGACAGATCCGCCTTCAGACGCTCTTTGTCCGCATTCAATTTCTCATTCATACGAATAATTTTTTAGTCTATCTTTTTCTCTTTTTTATTGCCTACGGCAGCTACGATCCACAACAATACGATAGCACCGACTACCGAAGTGACGATACTGCCGATGGTTCCTACGGCGAAAAGTCCGAACAGCGAGAAGATCCAGCCGCCGAGCACCCCGCCGACGATGCCGACAACTAAATTGACGATCAGGCCGGACCCCCGCCCTTTCACGATCAGGTTGGCGAGCCATCCGGCAACCAAACCTATCAATAAATACCACAAGAAAAACATAATCGATAATTTTTTAAGTTCTTTCGATACTGCTTGTACAAAATCTCCGCCAAACCCGAAAAACGACCGGACTTTATCGCAACCGCCCCAACGCCACCTCCGGCCGGACAAAAATCAAGGGACCGCTCCGCAAACCGAACGGAAGATCCGGGAAACAGCTCAGGAATCCGACAGACGGGCAAGCTCACCACATTTGACTACCTCTCGCCTCCGAAATACCTAAAACGGGTGATTGCCCGCCCGTTTCATCCCCCCTACTTTTGCAAACGAATAAAACCAAAAGCCCATGATTAAAAATATCTGCACTGTCATCCTATTATTATTGTCCGTCCTGCCCGCAGCGGGACAAAACCGGGTAAAGGTCAAAATCTCGGGCAATGTCATCACCACAGACGGCGCTCCGGCCGAATACATCACGGTTTCGCTGAAAAATACGGTATTCGGCGGGATGTCCGACGGGGACGGCAATTTCGAATTTGCGGCTCCCCCGGGCGAATATACGATGGTCGTCC
>OGLH01000440.1_pt1 | contig 13709 bp, 10 predicted proteins | sample 1572791 | NCBI WGS metagenome assembly OGLH01 (sample SAMEA2581913, study PRJEB24529) | metagenome | biome: Human gut stool | place: China | collected 2011
CCGGGGGCCCCGCACGAGGTGATGCTGGTGCTCGACGGTTCCACGGGACAAAATGCCTTTGAACAGGCACGGCAGTTCACGCAGGCGACGCAGGTCACTTCGCTCACCATCACCAAGCTCGACGGCACGGCCAAAGGCGGCGTGGTGATCGGCATCAGCGACCAGTTCCACATCCCGGTGCGCTACATCGGGATCGGGGAAGGCATCGACCAGCTCCGCATTTTCGACCGCAGGGAGTTCGTGAACGCCCTGTTCGGCCACGAAACGAAATAAAGCGCCCCACGCCTGTGAAACCGATCCTCTGGGGCTTATTGCTCGCATTGGGATGCAGCCTTCCGGGAAAAGCCCAGCAACCCGCCGCGGGTGAGTAGCCGGGACAGGGACACCAGACCACCCCGGTTTGCGCCGGAACAACGGACGACACACAGTAACAATATAAGTATCAGGCGACAGGCTCCGATTTCGGAGCCTGTCGCCTTTTTTATGTCCGGTTCAACCGAACGGCCCGTGTAGGGAAGTCAATTATACGCAATCTGAGGATTCAAATACGCAAACCACGCCCAGCAAGAATTTCGATATACATAATTTTGAATATCGAATTTCCACATATTACAAATCGACGACAAACGTCCGTGATTATTTAAATTATTTTAATAAATCAAGCCAACCTATTCGGTGCAAACCGAGCCTCTATACCAATAATACTAATATTAACCTTAACTCTATGAAAATGAATTTGACTACTTCGGAGAAGAACAGGGGCATCGTCCGCTTTCTTCTGATGAGTATGCTGCTGTGCCTACTCATTCATCCGGCCCAAGCGCAAGACCGCGTCACGGTTACAGGGCGTCTGACCGACACCAGCCACGCACCGCTCATCGGCGCTTCGGTCATAGAACAAGGGACGACCAACGGCGTTACGACCGATACGGAAGGTAACTACCAGATCTCCGTAAGCGGCAACGCGACCCTCGGCTTCTCGTTCATCGGCTACAAACCCCAGAGCATCGCAGTCCTGAACCGCACCGTGATCGACGTCACGCTGGAGGAGGATGCCACGATGATCGGCGAAGTCGTAGCCATCGGTTACGGTTCGCAGCGCAAGGAAGACCTCTCGATGGCCGTGACGACCGTCAAGCTCGACGAAGCGGCCAAAAGCCGCGCCTCGAACCTGGCGACCATCCTCCAGGGCCGTATGCCGGGCGTCACCGTACAGCAGACCGGCGACCCGATGAAACCCGCCTCGTTCACCATCCGCGGCCGCGGATCGAAAGGCAACGACGACGACCCGACCTCGGGCGACGGCGTACTTGTCGTCGTGGACGGCGTGCCCAACGCCCCCTACATGATGGAGGACGTCGAGACGATCACCGTGCTCAAGGATGCCGCCTCGGCTGCAATCTACGGCGCATCGGTAGGTTCGAGCGGCGTCATCCTCATCACGACGAAGAAGGCCCAGAGCGGCAAACTCCGCGTAGACGTGAATGTCTCGCTCGGCTTCGAGAAGGTGACCAACCTGCCGAAGATGCTCACGGCGGAACAGTACAACGAAGTGTGGGCAAAAACCGTGGAGAAGAACCCCGGCAGCCAGCTTCCCAGCGCCTCCAACCCGGAGGTATACCCCTGGGGCAACGTAACCCGCACCGACTGGCTGGATGAGATTTTTCAGACCGGTTTCACGCAGCACTACGCCGCAACGATCTCGGGCGGCAGCGAGAAGGTACAGTCCATCTTCTCGGTATCCTACGACAAGAAGGACGGCGTGCTGCTCAACACCTACAGCGAGAGTTTCAACGGCAAATTGCAGACCGACTTCAAACTCACCAACTGGCTCAAGATTTCGGAGCGTGCGTCGTTCGTGGTATCCAACGGGCAGGGCAACGTGGACACCAGCCACCAGGGCCCGATCATGGGTGCCATATGGTACCCGCGCGCGGCTTCGGTCTACGAGATGAACGAGGACGGGACATACGCCCGCGACGAGAAGGGCAACCGCTATTACGGCGGTACGAGCCCCGAGTGGGCGGACGTGAACGGCACGCCGATGCTCTACAACCCGGTAGCATACCTCGAAAGGATGCACCGCAAATACCCCGAGCATAAGATCTTCTCGACGACCTCGATCGAAATCAAGCCGATCTCGTCGCTGACGATCAAGTCCGACTTCACCATCGACCTGCGCAACAAAGAGTCCGACGAGTTCTACCCCACCATGACGGAGAAAGGCCTGCGGCGCGACATCAACTACCGCGAACAGTTCTTCGACCGGGACAACCACTGGCTCTCGGAGACGATCGCGACCTATGCACAGGTATTCGGCCGGCACCACATCAGCGCGATGGCGGGCTTCACGGCCGATTTCAAGAGGCTGCACAGCCGGGAAGTCTATTCGAGAGGGTATCCCGACAACGATATCAACAGTTCGATTTGGGATCAGGCCAATGACTGGACTTCGAACACGCCCAAGGAGAGCAAATACGAACAAACCATGGTGTCGTTCCTGGCCCGCCTGGGTTATTCGTTCGACGACCGCTATTTCCTGGTGGGCAGCGTGCGCCGCGACGCCTCTTCGAAGCTGCCTGCGAGCAAGAACTACGACTGGTTCCCCTCGGTATCGGGATCGTGGAAACTCTCGTCCGAAAAATTCTTCCGGAATGCAGGCCTCGACAAGGTTTTCGACCTGGTCAAGTTCCGCGCAGGCTGGGGCCGCATCGGTAATGTCGACCTCTATCCGAACAACGTCGCCACCGTCGAGCTCCTGAACTACCAATACCCGATCATCTTCGGCCAGAACCTCGACCAGTTGCTCCAGGGAACCTACCTCAACACGATTCCCAATTATTCCGCCCGCTGGGAAACCACCGAGCAGACCAGCGCGGGCCTCGACCTGACGATGTTCAAGAACAAACTGAACATCAGCGTGGACTACTACCACAAGGTAACCAAAGACCTGATCGACTACATTCCCACCCCCGAACAGATCGGTGTGGCGGATCCTCCCATGGGCAATATGGGCAACGTACTGAACAAAGGCTGGGAGTTCTCGGTGAACTACAACGGCAGTGCGGCACAGGGCAAGCTGACCTACAACGTCTGGGGCAACTTCTCGACGAACAAGGGTTACGTACGCGAATACGGGGTACGCCAGGGCGCCGTGATGCACACCTCGCCCAACCTGAACAGCAACCCGATCCTCTACTCCGACGCAGGGCAACCCTGGTATTCGTTCATGGTCTACCGCACGGCAGGCATCTTCCGTTCGCAGGACGAAATCAACAAGTACATCTACAAGAACCCCGAAACCGGCGAGGCGAAACTGCTGATGCCCGACGCGAAGGTCGGCGACCTGATCTTCATCGACACCAACAACGACGGCGTGATCAACGACGACGACAAGACCTTCGCAGGTTCCTACACCCCCAAGAACACCTTCTCGTTCGGAGGCTCGCTCAACTGGAAAGGCTTCGACTTCAGCTTCTTCTTCCAGGGCGTGACCGGCAACAAGGTCTACAACGGCCTCAAGCAGATGGCCATGAACGGCCGCAACGACTACGGCAACCTCATTTCCGACGTATACAACAGCTGGGACTTCAACCCCCAGGGGAGCAAATACCCCCGCCTGGGCCTGGTAACGGGCAGCGATACGAACGGTAACTACAGCAAATTCTCCGACATATTCCTCGAGGACGGCGACTACCTGCGCCTGAAAAACATCACGCTGGGTTACACGCTGCCCAAGAGCGTCAGCCGCTTCGTCGGAATGGAGAACGGTTCGCTGCGCGTCTACATAAGCGTCGACAACGTATGCACGATCACCGGTTATTCGGGCGTCGATCCCGAGGTCGGCAACTACGGTATCGACCGCGGTGTTTACCCCGTATCGCGTTTCTTCAATTTCGGTGTGAACATTAATTTCTAACCAACACAAACTACAATAGCGATGAAAAAGATATTGATAATAGCCAGCCTCGCCCTTTGCTGTTCCCTTTTGGCGAGCTGCGAAGACTTCCTCGACACCAAGAAATACGGAGCCAAGACCGACTGGGAGACCCAGGAAGACGTAGAGAAAGCACTCGTCGCCCTCTTCTCCTTCAACACGAACGACTCCGAGGGCGTCACCGGCCGCGGCATCACGTGGTTCGAATGCTGCAGCGACGACATGACCGTAGGCCGTCCCCAGGGCGAAGCCGAAGACATCCGCAACTTCCGCATGTCGCCCAGCAACGGCCGCGACGTGAAGAACAACTGGAAGATCATGTACGAGGTCAACGCCAAGGCCAACAACATCATCAAGGTCGTCCCGACGATGAACCTCGACAACGCGTTCAAGACCAAAGCCACCGGCACCGCCTATTTCTTCCGCGGGTTCGCCATGCTGTGGCTCTCGCCCTACTACGGTGACAACGGCCCCAACGGCGGCATCCCGATCATCCTCGACACGACGGAGCCCGCAGCCATGGACAGCCCGCGCCCGGCCTCCGTATTGCAGAACTACGACCAGATCATCAGCGACCTGCGCGAAGCCGGCAAACGCCTGCCTCTCTTCTCGCAGCTCGCACCCGAAGAGTACGGCATGCCCCACAAGGCCGCAGCCTGGGCCTTCGCCGCACGCGCAGCCCTCTATGCCGCACAGTTCGACGCCAAATACTACGACACGGTCATCGAAATGTGCGACAAGGTGATGGGACTCACCGGCGCCGACAAGCGCGAACTGTTCGACGACGGCACGGACAAGGCCTTCGCCAACCTCTGGCGCAAGCAGCAGAATTTCGGCTGCGAATATATCTTCTCGCTGCTGGGCAACGCGGTCGACGGCCCGAAATTCCACGGCATGTCCTTCCAGAACGGCGGCTGGGGCCTGTACAACCACTGGGGTTATTTCCAGCCCACCCTTTCCCTGTGGAACGCATTCGAATCGGGCGACACCCGCCGCGACGCGACGATCATCTACCCCGGGCAGACGATCCGCTTCATGGGCCGGGACATCGTATTCGGCAGCAGCTCCTATTCGATCTCCTCGGATACAGGCATGTCGTTCCGCAAATTCCTCTCCCCGTGGGAAGAGGCCGACTGTAAAGGCAAGGAGGTGAATTCCAACGGCGACAACGCCAGCAACACGCTCGGCACCTGCCTCATCCGCTTCGCCGACGTCCTGCTGATGAAAGCCGAGGCGCTGATCTGGAAGAACGGCGAAGGCGACGCCGAAGCCAAACAACTGCTCAACCGCATCCGCAAACGCGCCCGTCTCCCCGAGAACAGCCCGGCGACCAAAGCTGAACTCAAGAACCAGCGCCGCTGCGAACTGGCGTTCGAGTTCATGCCGAGCCGCCACCTGGACATGGTTCGCTGGGGCGACGCCAAGGAGGCCTATGCCAAACCCACGCAGCGCGTGAACTCGCACTGGGACTACGACCTGCAGCAGGTGGTCATCGACGCGCCGAGCAACTATGACAACGGGCGCACGTTCGATCCCGTCATCAACCAGGTTTTCCCGATCCCCGTAACGGCATTCAACGGCACGGTGAACCTGACCCAGAACCAAGGTTATTAGTAAACAACCAAGATCATTACCGAATATGAAACTGCTGAAACATATCATCCGTGCAGGTGCCTTATGCGGCCTGCTCCTTACGACGGCTGCGGCGAAGGCGCAAACCGTACAACTGAAAGTACTGGACTGGAACGTGCTGTCGTTCGAAATGACGGACAAGTCCAACCAGATCGACTTCATCGTCGACGAGTACGTCGACCTGATCAAGGCCCAGAATCCCGATATCGTCTGCATCAACGAGCTCGAGACCGGCACCAGCCGTATGGGCAAGGAGAAACTGACCGAACTGGCGTCCCGCCTGGACATGTACCCCTACTTCATCATGTCCTATCCCAAGGACGTAGGGTTCTACGGCAACGGCATCCTCTCGAAATACCCGATCGTAAGTTCCTTCTCCGCATTGCATCCCTACAAACATGCCAAAGGCGAGGGCAACTACCAGTGGAATACAGGCTATGAATATTATCTGTATGGTTATGACCAGCGAAGTATGGGCTACATCGACATTCTGGTACCGACCTCCGATTCGGACGGACAGATCGTGCGCATTATCTGTACGCATTTCGACCATTGCGGAATAGATCAGGTCATCCAACAGCAGGAACAAAATGTTGTAACACAAGCCGGGCTGAACAATCCCGAATACCCGACAATCCTGATGGGAGACTTGAACGTCGGATGGGGAACAAACGTGCTTCCTGAATTCAGAAATTTAGGCGACCACATCGGGGTGTCTTGGGTAGACCACATCTTTGCTTTCCCCAAAGGTCGATGGACGGGCCATGATTTCAAATCCCATTCCTGCCCTGCCGCCAATGGCAAGGCATCGCTCTCCGACCATGACCCGATCACAGCCACCTTGGTACTTAAATAGCAGTTCGTCGAATTCACAAAAGTCGAAAATATGAAAAACATACAAAAATATCTCTCAGCACTGCTCGCGCTCGCCATGGCAGCCCCGGTATTTACCGGTTGTTCGGACGATTACGAGTATTCGCTCAGTTCGGTGGTCGCCAAGCCGTCCGACAAGTTCAACGCCAGGATCCAGTTCGTCAGCCGCCTGAGCGACGGGGCGCTGATTACGGGCGATGCCGACTACACGGCTCTCAACAACTACATGGTCAACACGCTCAAAAGCCGCGAAGAGGCATGGCTCACGGTCTTCGACCGTTCGGACAACGCCAACCTGGACAAGGTGATGCAGATCTCGATCAACACCTACCGCTGGACGGCCTTCGCCTTCAACGGGCTGACCAACAGGACGACCTACAAGGGCAGCACGCTTTTCTTCAACCAGCCGACCCGCTCGGTCAAGGCCACGGCCTGCGGCAAAGGCTGCTACGTCACGGGCTTCTCCCCGCTGATGGAAGGTACGCGCACCGACAAGGATGAAAACGGCACCGTGACCGGCACCGTGGACATCGCCTACGACATCAATTTCCGCACGGTACGCTTCGAAACGAACAAGCAGATCAACGCCTTCGGCGGTGAAAACGGCGTCATGAACACGCTCAAGCGCGAAAATATGAACATGCTGATGATCGGCACGGTCAAGAACGACCTGCTCGGAGCGCTCGAATCGGCAGTACAGAATACGGACGGTTCATTCAAGGTCTACAACGTCGCGTCCGGAAGCGCGTATACGATCTTCATGCTCGCCGAAGAACGCTTCTGGGGCTTTACGGATGTTGCCCCGATATCGGTCGGAAACGGCATCGAGGCCTATACGATAAACGTCATGTGGTAAAGGTTGGTTTAATTTAGTTGGAAGGAGGATGCGGCTTCGGGGCCGCATCCTCTTTTTATGCACGGGAAACCGCCGCGGCTGGCGGCGATTCCGGGATTATTTCGTACTTTTGCAGCGGAAACCAGATACGGAATGAAAAAGATCAACGTCATAACGCTCGGTTGTTCGAAGAACACGGTCGACAGCGAGCACCTGATGGCACGGCTCGCGGCGGCAGGCTACGAAGTCCTTTTCGACAGCGACCGCACGGACGCCAAGGTCGTAGTCATCAACACCTGCGGGTTCATCGGCGACGCCAAACAGGAGTCGGTCGACATGATCCTGCGCGCGGCGGCCGCGAAAAACGCCGGCAAGATCGAGCGGCTGTTCGTCATCGGCTGCCTCTCGGAACGCTATGCCGACTCCCTGCGCGCCGAACTCCCCGAAGTGGACGGGTTCTTCGGCGCCCGCACATGGGACGGCATCGCCCGGGCGCTGGGAGCCGCCGAAGACCCGGCCCTGGCCACCGAACGGCACCTCTCGACGCCCAGGCACTATGCCTACCTGAAAATCTCGGAGGGTTGCAACTGGAAATGCGGCTACTGCGCCATCCCGCTCATCCGCGGCGGGCACGTTTCCGTGCCGATGGAGGAACTGGAGGAGGAGGCGCGCAAACTCGCGGCCGGAGGCGTGAAGGAACTGATCGTCATTGCGCAGGACACGACCTACTACGGGCTCGACCTCTACGGGAAGCGCCGCCTGGCCGAACTGCTGCGCCGCCTGTGCCGCATCGACGGCATCGGGTGGATACGCCTCCACTACGCCTACCCCACGGCATTCCCCGACGAGGTGATCGAAGCCATGGCATCCGAGCCCAAGATCTGCAAATACCTCGACATCCCGTTCCAGCACATCTCCGACGCACAGCTCTCGGCCATGCACCGCCGCCACACCAAGGCCGAAGCCTATGCGCTGGTCGAAAAATTGCGGGGGGCGATCCCCGACCTGGCCCTGCGCACGACGCTGCTGGTCGGCTATCCCGGTGAAACGGAAGCGGATTTCACGGAACTGGAACAGTTCGTACGGGACGTACGGTTCGAACGCCTCGGGGTTTTCGCCTATTCCGAGGAGGAGGGAACCTACTCGGCACGCGAACTGGCGGACAACGTCCCGGAGGTGGTCAAACAGCAGCGCGTGGAACGCATCATGACGCTCCAGAACGACATCGCCCGCGAAAACAACCTGCGCCGCGTAGGCCGCACGGAACGGGTTCTGATCGATTCGCGGCAGGGCGACTACTATGTCGGACGGACGCAATACGACTCGCCCGAGGTCGACCAGGAAATCCTGATCCCGGCTGCGGAACGGCGTCTTCTGCGGGGGCATTTCTACGAAATACGGATCGACGGCGCCGCCGATTACGACCTTTACGGAAAGGCCGTCAGGAAATAAAATTTGTTTTTTAGCGTTCCTTTTCATACCTTTGAAATGTAAATCGGACTTTACCCGAGACCCAATGGCCGAAAAAAGCGTGATAACGAATATCGAAGCCCGTATCCGGCAGCTCATCGACGACCACAAAAGGTTGTCGGAATCGTGTGCGGAACTGACGGCGCAGCGCGACAACCTGAAAGCCGAAAACAGGACTTTGCAGGAGCGCATCCGCGAACTCGACGGCGAATTGTCACGTATGCAACTGACGGAGGGACTGGCGGGTGAAAGCCGCAACCGGGAGAAAGCGCGGGCGCGCGTCAACCGTCTTATGCGGGAGGTTGACAAATGCATCGCACTGCTCGGAAGGCCCGAATAACGGGAAGGGACGGCGAACCGGCAGTAACGCCGCAACCAGCACCCGGGCCGCAGATGAATAAGAGGCAGCAAGATAAACGAAACAAAAACGACATGGCACAACAGGCGATAACCCTCAAGATAGCCGGGAAAAGCTATTCGCTCAACATCGAAAGCGAAAAGGAGGAGGTATACCGTCTTGCCGAACGGGAGGTGAACAACTACCTCGCGGCGATAAAACAGAACAACTTCAAGAACTGGACGGATCAGGACTACCTGTCGATGGCCGCACTGAAATTCGCCATTGCAAACGTCGACATGCGGCAAAGCCGCGAACTGGGCGACGAAGACCTGAAACATCTGGGGCGACTCGGCGAAGAGCTCGACGCCTACCTCAACACCCTGCAACGGTAACGGAGGGTAAAGGCCAGGCACGGGATTTGCCCGGGCAAACCGTAAAAAACGAGGTTCTTTAACATACGAAGGAAAAATCTACCCGCATAGATTCCTTACAGCTTTGCGAAACTGAACACTTTTTAAATTGGGGCAACTCAAGGCGCTTCAAAATCAGGCCTTGACCCTTCGGGGTGTATGCTACGGCGTACCGTTGGAAGATTGCGATTGTCGGAGCCCCCACACATGACTTATCTGCAGATTCGTCAAACAAGACTAAGGAATCCTATGCGGTTTTTTTATGCACTACAACAAACCCTATAATAACAAATTCAAAACAGCAACAAAAACATGTATACCACCATTTTGGTTGCCTGCATCTCTGCCGTGGCCGCCGTCGGAATCTACGCGGTCGTCACGAACCTCGTAGCCAAGACCTCGATCCGCAAGCGGCGCGAAGCCGCCCTGAAAGAGGCCGAGGCCGAAGGGGAGATGATTAAAAAGGAGAAAATCCTCCAGGCAAAAGAGAAGTTCATACAGCTGAAAAGCGAATACGACCGCCAGGTCAACGAACGCAACCAGAAGATCGCCCAGAGCGAACAGCGCGCCAAGCAGATCGAGGGCAACCTGCAGAACCAGCAGCGCGAGCTGGAGAACAAACTCCGCGAGAACGAGCGCTTGAAGGAGCAGATGCAGAACCAGCTGCAAATCCTCGAGCACAAGAAGGAGGAAGTAGACCAGATGATGCGCGAGCAGAACATGCGGCTGGAACAAATCTCGGGCATGAGCTCGGAGGATGCCAAGAACATCCTCATCGAGAACATGAAGGCCGAGGCCAAGACCGAGGCAGCTTCCTATGTGAACGAAACCATCGAGGAAGCGAAGATGACCGCCACGAAGGAGGCCAAGCGGATTATCGTGGCTTCGATCCAGCGCGTGGCCACGGAGACGGCCATCGAGAATGCCGTGACGGTCTTCAACATCGAAAGCGATGAGGTCAAAGGCCGCATCATCGGCCGCGAGGGCCGCAACATCCGGGCACTGGAGGCAGCGACCGGCATCGAGATCATCGTAGACGACACCCCCGAAGCCATCATCCTCAGCGGGTTCGACCCTGTCCGCCGCGAGATCGCCCGCCTGGCGCTGCACCAGCTGGTGACCGACGGCCGCATCCACCCGGCACGTATCGAGGAGGTCGTAGCCAAAGTACAGAAACAGATCGAAGAGGAGATCGTCGAAGTCGGGAAACGCACCACGATCGACCTCGGCATCCACGGGCTGCACCCCGAGCTGATCCGCATGATCGGCAAAATGAAATACCGTTCGTCCTACGGCCAGAACCTCCTGCAGCACGCCCGTGAAACGGCCAACCTCGCGGGTATCATGGCCGCCGAGCTGGGGCTGAACCCCAAGACGGCACGCCGCGCAGGCCTGCTCCACGACATCGGCAAGGTACCCGACGACGAACCGGAACTGCCGCACGCAATCATCGGCATGAAACTCGCCGAGAAATACAAGGAGAAACCCGAAGTATGCAATGCCATCGGCGCCCATCACGACGAAGTGGAGATGACTTCGCTGATCGCACCGATCATCCAGGTCTGCGACGCCATATCGGGTGCGCGCCCCGGCGCCCGCCGCGAGGTGGTCGAAAGCTACATCAAGCGCCTGAAGGAGATGGAGGACATCGCCCTCTCGTACCCCGGCGTCGTAAAGACCTATGCGATCCAGGCCGGCCGCGAACTGCGCGTGATCGTCGGTGCAGACAAACTCACCGACCAGGAGTCGGAAGGGCTGTCGCACGATATCGCCAAGAAAATCCAGGACGAGATGACCTATCCCGGCCAGGTGAAGATCACCGTCATCCGCGAAACCCGCGCCGTATCGTACGCGAAATAAGAACCCCGCCCGTAGGACAGGCTGCACACGGCCTGCCTGCCGCAAATTTATCACAGGTAAAAATCCCTCCGCAAAACGGAGGGATTTTTTATCTACGGCTCTCTTACCGGTAAGCTCCGGCACACAACGACAGCTTATCCGCGACAGAATCCACACACAATCGCCCGATTCCCGCCACGGGAAGGGCCATAAGCCTCTCACCCGCCGGAGGGGGGGGGCAGCCAGCGGGATTATTTCCAGCTGTTACGCTTCCTGAAATCGGACGGAGTGACGCCCTCCTTATGCTTAAAAAAAGTAGAAAACTGCCCGGTATTCACGAACTTCAAGGCATAGGCGATATCCGATATATCAGGGGCTACAAGTTCAAAGGGTCGAAGTACCTCTTCCGCGACTACGTGGACACATGGACGGCGGTCAAGACTAAAGCCTCGATCGAGGGCAACGAGGGCATGCGGACTATCGCGAAGCTGCTTCTGAACTCGCTCTACGGCAAGATGGCCACCAACCCCGTCAAGCAGTCGCGGGCTCCGTACCTCGAAGACGGCGTGGTCAAGTTCAGGCTGCTGCCCGAAGAGTACAAGGAAGGCGTGTACCTTCCTGCAGGCGCTTTCATCACCTCGTATGCCCGCTCGTTCACGATATCGGCCGCCCAGGCGAACTACGACAGGTGGCTGTACTCCGACACCGACTCGTGCTATTTTCTAGGCATGGAGCCGCGAGGCGGAGCTCGGAGCTTGGAAGCGCGAGCACGAGTTCGACCGTTTCAAGGCCCTTCGCGCCAAAACCTACTGCTTCGAGGAAGGAGGTGAGCTTATAATCCACTGCGCGGGTATGCCTACCCGATGCCACGCCCACGTCACCATGGAGAATTTCGAGTACGGGAATTCGTTTCAAGGAAAACTGAAGCCGAAAGATGTTAAAGGTGGTACAATATTGGTAGATACAATGTTTACAATACATCAATGAGGAGGTATCTATGGCAAGTCGATTCATGCCGACGCTTCGCGACCTGGCGATGGAGCCGGACGAAGACCGCCGCTTGGAAATGGCGGCGGAAATCGACCGCGATGTGGCCGATCTGGACGAGAAGTGGGGAAACCGAGACGGCTACGCAGAAGTGGAGGCCGAGCGCGACCGCGTAGCTGCCGAGCGCGACGAGGCTATCGTCGACCGTGACGAATGGAAGCGGCGCTATGCCGATCGGTTCTTCGGCGGGCGCGAGACCGACCGCGAAGAGGTGATGCGCAACCAGACCAACGACATTAAACGTGACGGGACGCCCCAGTCGTTCCGCGAGCTGTTCGAGGCGCGAGACGCCTACGAGGATTAGGAGAAAGATATGCCTACCAAGCCTACCAAAGCAGAGATTGCAGCCAGTCGCAAGAGCATCGACCCCGTCGGGGTCATGAGCGCGACGCTTGCCGAGAACCCCGAGCTTGCCGATCCGCTAATCGCCCGAAGCGCCGCAAACGGCAACAACGCCGTCACGCGAGACGCGCAGGGGCGTATCGTGGTGAACTCCTCCACGGACTCCATCCACGTCATCGGCGACTATATCACCAACTACGAGCCTGCGGCGAACGCCTTCCTCCATGCCCTGGTCAACCGTATCGGTATGACGATCATCACGTCCAAGCTGTACGACAACCCCTGGGAGTTTATGAAGCAGGGGTGGCTTGAATTCGGCGAGACGATCGAGGAAATCTACGTCAACATCGCCCGTCCCTTCGGCTACTCGCCTTCCAAGGCCGAGACCGACGTTTTCAAGCGCGAGATTCCGGATGTGCGCGCCGCGTTCCACCGAATGAACTATCAGAAGTTCTACAAGGTGACGATCAGCAACGACCAGCTCCGCCAGGCGTTCCTGTCCTGGACGGGCATTTCCGACCTCATCGCCCGCATCGTCGATTCGCTCTACACGGCCGCAAATACGGATGAATATTACATGATGAAGTACATGGTGGCGAACGCCATCGTTCGCGGTTATATCCAGCCGGCGGCAATCCCCGAGGCCACCAAGGAGAACTCCGTGGACGTGGCTACCGAGTTCCAGGCAATGAGCGAGCTTCTCCGTTTCCAGTCCACGAAGTACACAATGTCCGGAGTTACTACCCATACTGACTTCGAGGATCAGTACCTCATTATGGATGCCCGATTCCGCGCGACCATGAACATGAACGTTCTGGCCACGGCGTTCAACATCGAGTACCGAGAGCTCATGGGCCGAATCGTCACGGTCGATGACCTGGCGAGCCACGACTGGGAGCGCCTGACGATGCTTTTCACCGACCCGGACACCGGCGAGGTCGACCCGAACTTCCACAAGTCCACCGAGGCCGAGGTGGCAACCCT
>OGLH01000441.1_pt1 | contig 13705 bp, 14 predicted proteins | sample 1572791 | NCBI WGS metagenome assembly OGLH01 (sample SAMEA2581913, study PRJEB24529) | metagenome | biome: Human gut stool | place: China | collected 2011
ACTACTGGACAAATAATACTAGATTGGTGTAATAATGGGATAAACTTGGATATGATAAAACAGAAGATAAATCAAGCTAAAACCATTGAAGAACTTACTTCTATCTATCACCAATACCCAGAATGGTATCAGCAACTTACATCAGATTTCATGCAGAAGAAGATGCAGTTACAAGAAGAGAACAATAAACCTATTATCAACTATAATCCTAATTTTATACATTATGGAAGCAATGCAGTTAATGCCAGTACACAGAACTAATATGTCTGTATTGACTAACCAAAGAACTAATATTGAAACAATAACACCTATTGAGGTATTGGAGAGTGAACCTACTAATACTAGAAGGGTAAACAAATTACCATTCATTGAGGCTAATACCAAAGAAGTCACTATACAGCATCTAAGGGAAGAATGTGTGGTGCCAGTATTCAGCAAGGATAATGAGATAACTATCAGTCACCCTTCATTTATTGACACTGTTTGGGAAACTGCCAATCAGATATTTCCCAATGAGAGGATTGAAGAACCAGCTATCAGAGTAAGCCATATCATTAAAGGTAGAACACCCGAAGCTATTCATAAACCAGTGAAGGATTTACTTGAATCAGACAAGACCATTTACTATGAAAGAATGATGTTCTGTTTTGAAATTCCCACTATCCATGAAGATATAATGGGCAATAGATTGAACCTCACAATAGGTGGTGTCAGGGCATATAACCATGAGAACCTATACAGCAAGAAAGGAGTAGAGAAGTTCAAGGTATTTATAGGCTTTAAGAACTTAGTTTGCTGTAATATGTGTGTCTCAACTGATGGTTACAAGTCTGAGTTAAAGGTGATGAGTACTGCTGATTTATTTAGTTCAGTGATGAGGCTATTTCAAGAATACAACATAGCCAAACACCTCTACTACATGAGTGCATATAAAGATAGTTATATGACTGAAAGCCAATTTGCCCAGTTCTTGGGAAAGAGCAGATTATACCAATATCTCCCAATTGAACAGAAGAAAAGGCTTCCTCAAATGCTGATGACAGATACTCAGATAGGACTTGTAGCTAAATCATATTATAATGATGATAATTTTGCCCTTCCTGAGAATCAGAGTGCCATATCCATGTGGAATGTATATAATCTGCTCACTGGAGCCAATAAAAGCAGCTATATAGATAATTTCTTGGATAGGACACGGAATCCAGAGCTTATCAATGGAAATATGAACTATGGGATAAGTCTAAATAGGCTCACACTTCCTTTTTTTAACCTTGCATCCATGAGCTAATGCAGTCATTTTGATAAAAATATGACGTATTATCGTCCCCAATGGACTTGTGGAAGATATGATAAACATGCCAATGTGGCCCTTTACTATAATTTAATAGAGGGGATTAGTTATTTTTTTGAAGATTATTCAGCATTGGTTATAGGAACAATACTTTCTATTGGTAGAAATACCTCCATAACAGTGGAAGAATTATCTAAGCAAACAGACATTGCAATAGATTCATTAACCCCTTTCTTGGAAGAATTGAAGGATTTGCATTTGCTTGCCATAAAGCAAGTTACAACAGATGAAATTGCTGCATACAGAGGGGTGGTAAGCGCATATAAATGCAGATTAAGTCAAGAGGGTAAAAAAAACGTGCAGGAGAAATTGCCTTATGGTATCAGTAGTGCGGAAGCTGCTTATACGGATAGAGTTGGTGGAATAACAAGTGTCATGTTTGAGTTGACATATAATTGCAGCGAAAAGTGTATTCACTGTTATAATGTAGGAGCAACAAGGAACGACCAGGAAATTAGCCAAAGAGGAAATCGAAAAGAGTTAACGCTTGAAGATTATAAGCGAATTATCGATGAATTATATGAAGAAGGGCTAGTTAAAGTTTGTTTATCAGGAGGAGACCCATTCTCTAAGCCTATAATATGGGAAGTCATTGATTATTTGTATCAAAAAGATATTGCTTTTGACATCTTTACCAATGGGCAACAGTTGATAGGCTTTGTATCTCGCTTAGCGGACTATTATCCTCGTTTAGTTGGCGTGTCTATATATAGTGGTATTGCACGAGACCATGACTATATTACTCGTGTGAATGGTTCTTGGGCTAAATCAATGACAGTTGTTAAGCAGCTTTCAGAGTTATCAGTTCCGTTGCAATTAAAATGCTGTGTGATGCAAACAAATGTGAAGAGCTATTATATGGTGGCTGACATAGCTAAACAATATGGTGCGGTGTTTCAGTTTGAAGTGGCATTAACGGATTCGGTGGAGGGAGATAAGTGCGTTAGCCGTTATTTGAGATTAACCCCAAATATGTTAGAAATTGTACTGCGTGACAGTAATATCCCGCTGTATGTCGGAAAAGAAGTGCCCAATTATGGCGGGCAAACGAAGCCACTAAATAAAAATGCTTGTGGAGCAGCTTATAATTCATTTTGCATAAGCCCAGAGGGTAACTTATTGCCATGTTGCTCTTTTCATGCTCCTTTTGGTAATTTGAAGGCTCAAACTTTGACGCAAATATTGCAAGAAAGTGAAGAGTTGAAGTGGTGGAGAAGTCTAACATTGAGCCAGTATAGGGATTGTGGAAAACATGACTATTGCGGTTATTGTAATCTTTGTCCAGGAAATAATTTTTCGGAATTTGGAACACCATTAAAAGCAGCTGAGACCAACTGTTATATAGCAAAGAACAGATATGAACTGGCTTGTAAAATGGCTAAAGGATATGACCCATTAGACAATAAGACGTTACAAGACTGTTTAGATTCTCTTTCTATACATAGGGTTGAACTTTTGAAAAGAGAGTATTCATCCAATTACAATGATAAGAGTTTGAAGGTAGGTGGGTAGATGTAATTCCCCAAGAAATATTACTATAACATAAATTCTTCCTGATATGAAAAAAGTAGAATTGAAAATAAGCAAGGTGTCTGCTACTTTTGCTTATTCATCTTGTGGGCAGTACTCAAGTAGAGTTGCGTAATGCTTATTCACAACTGATGGATTTCAGTTGAAAAAAAGTTATTTGGGGAGTTTGCGTATAAAACTCCCCTTTGTGTAAACATTTAAATTTGTAGTCATGGAAACATTAGATGCTATTAGAGAACTGATGAATAGGATAAATAATACTAATATAAAAATTGAAGATATAGAATCGGAAAAGTTATCAATAGAAGACAAGGAAAAACTTGTTAAAATTATTGATGATGCAAAAGCGGAAGTGGAACGTCTTCACATAATTGATATAATAAATAAGGTGTGTGATTGATGAATGTTGAATACATATTTTAGTTGTTGTAATAGATTATTTGGATGGGGGGACTGTGATATTATCTAATATTCAAAGAGAAACATAGAGGGAGGGATTTATTGCTTTGTAAATTCCTCTTTATATTTAATGATAAATAGGATTTGGGTTGATAATTAATTAAATTTTTGATATGCAGAAGATTTGTATTGTGTTTCTGCTGTTTGGTATTTCTCCTTTTGTGCGTGCCCAAAAGGTTAATAGTAGAGGTGAATATATGGTAAAAACTGCCATCGTTGAATCTTATGGTGGACGAGATTTTTCTTATAAACTTGATTTTGAGTATGATATTTCAAACGATTTGGTAAAAGTAACACGAAGCGGTTATCACGGGAATGATAAATATGTTCATGTATATACATTTCGTAGTGGGAAATATTCTGATGAAAAGTATATATATTATACTGGGTATAAAAATGGAAAGGTGTTTGATACTAATAAAAATAAGCCTTTGTGTTGGTTAGAGAAAACATATTATAGTTTAGAGCGCAAATCTTATAATAGATTTTTTGTGGTTAAAAAAGAAGCGTATGGCGATGATGGCTTTTGTGAAACGACTGATTATATATATCGTGACGGAGAACTACAAGCAATTCATAGAGGGACAAACAGTATTGGTGACAATGAAATAATGATGCTTACTTGGAGAAAAAGAAATATAGTGTCTGAAAGAATGGAAGGGGGTGGAAATTGGAGTAACGATTTGGAATATTATATGGAATCGGAAGTTGTAAATAATACCAATTTGAATATAAATTTCTTCAACTTAGGAGGTACGGGTAAAACATACAAAGATGAAAATATCGGGTTTACAGAATGGTTTGGGCTTAATACGTCAATGGCGTTAAGAGGGAATAAAGATGGTTCAGGATATGGCAGTAGTACGATAAGCCCACATTATGAATATGAATTAGATGGAAATTTAATTAAGAAAGTCAGATATATTCATCTAATTGCAGGTAAAGAACATGATTACATCTACAGAACACTGACTTTGGAATATGTGTATTAATTATTAATGCATTAATTATGAACTTTATACAAAAGACATTCAATATTTCCACTAACAATAATAATCCACTAATTCCATTTGATAAAGTGGCTAAAAACCTATGGCAATATTTACAACACGGATTTGTACTAATAGGAGCTAATAATATTGATTGCGAGGGGGGAATACAAGAACTACAAGCGGATATTATAAAAAATGATTTTCGTTATTGCCCAATATTCGGATGTTGCGTGAATGGTAATGGAAGCGTATATTATTTGTCTGCCTTTGTTGTCACTAATTTAAACAAGGCTAAAGAACTATGTGATTTTACAGTTTTAAGATTGTTTGTCGATGAAATTTCGGTTAAATATAGGCTACAAGTATCTATCTGTGGAAATTCTTCATATACTTCCATAATTTCTTTGATTGACACTTTCTTTGAAGATTGGTTAAAAGAAAATGGTTTGTCTTGCTTATATAAAGGTTGCTATCTCAATCCTTCACCAATGTGCTATTCAGAAAGATATATGCGTGATATAAAAAAGAACGAGATATTTATTGATATATGACAATTGGTAAGATTGACTTATTCAAAGTTATATATACTGATTCTTTAAATATTAAGAGGTATGGCGATACTTCATTATTTTTAAAAGAGTAGTCTATTGGGATTACTCTTTTTTTGTATTTTAGTGGCAAATTATAAAAACAAGGAAACAATGGATATAGATGCAAGGGATATTGCTAAGATAACAGACAATATCAAAGAAAATTATGATAGAAGTATCTCGGATGCTCAAAAATTTAATTTAGATGAAATTCTTGTTAAATATTACGATTGGTGGCGTTGCAGACAATTTTTAAGGAACATATTGTACTTTGAAACGACTCCGCAATTATATAGTTATCTTATTGGATATGCTACTTATGGGGAGCAAGAATTATATCAGTTTCCTTGCATGAAATATCTATTACGGATTATAAATGACTTATTAATCCAATTTGAACAATTAGAGGAGAACGGGTATTTGGCTTTTATTTATGAATGTAAAGAATACTCTTTGAAAATTACAACTTGGCGTTTCTTATTTGTTAAGGACACATTAGAAGATTTTTTGGAAAATCCCAATAAATTAGAATATATTTCTGAGAAATATGAAGAAACGGCTTACGATGAATATGTGGAATATCTATATCAAAAAAAAGAAACTCCCAACGAACAAGTAGATGCAGAAGCAATGTTATCATCTAACAGTAAACAAGTAAATGGCACTTCTAATAAGAATAGAACCGCTGTGTTATATTATATGCTACGTAGTAAACTTGACTTAGAAACAATTGTAAAGATTGCAAATTATGTAACAAATAAAGACTATGACATAACCAATAAAGCGAATAATTCTGCTTATAAATACATTCATAAGCCTGAATTATTTAGAGAAAAAAATGAAAATATTGCATACATAGTACAAGCATTAAAAAAGTACGGTTTTGAAGTACCAAAAGAATTGGAGTAAACTTATATAAAAAATTAGAATTGCTTATTGGATTTTTGGTTTGGATTTTGGATTGGATAACAAGTGTTGGATTTTAGTTGCCAAATTCCATTTCTTCTTTTTACATTTGCATCATTAATCAGAAAGGAATGAGCACTCTTTCTGATTGATGAGTTACCTTTCCTAAGGGTGATTATGGAACGTTTAGGATGCCTACTGCTCAAAAGGTAGTTCCATTAAATAAGAAAGATTTAAATACTTGATAATATATTGTTTGTGGATAAAGGCAGCAAACAATTATATAGTAACAGCCAATGTCAATAAATGATTTTGGAAGTAGAAACTATGCCTTCTAATATTTAAAAAAGAAGAAAATGGAAAAAAATAATATTGAAACAAGAGTTCAGACATATTTAACTGCAAATGAAGCTATGGAAAAAGCCTTGAAACTTCCACCAACAAAGGCATTATATAAGACATTTTGGTACGAAAATGAACTATGTATATTCTTTGCAGAATCCAATGTTGGTAAGAGTCTATATGCCATGCAAATGGCTGAGGATATAGCACAAGAACGTAAAGTAATGTATTTAGATTATGAATTGTCTTTGAGCCAATTTCGTTCACGTTATACGAATGATAAAACGGGAGTGCCTTATAAATTCTCTGACAATCTTTATCGCCCAAGTTTAAGAATTGAACAAGTCTGTACGGATAATGAAGTAGAGGCGTATTTATTTCAAAAGATAGAAGAAGGGGTGAAAATGGGAGTAAAAACATATATTGTGGATAACATTACCTATTTGTGTGGAAAACTTGACCAAGGTATGGAAGCCACTCGAATTATGAAACGGTTATCAGCGATGAAGCATACATACGGACTGAGTTTACTTGTAATTGCCCATACCAAGAAGCGAAACTCAAAGAAGGAAATTGTGGCTGATGATTTGGCAGGGAGTAAAAGGTTGATGAACTTCTGCGATAGTAGTTTTTCGATGGGACGTTCTCAAATGGATGAAAAGACGATTTACTTGAAACAGATAAAAGTGAGACAAGGCGAAAATCAACATGGACGAGATAATGTAATCTTATATAGAATAGTCAAGGAAGATAATTTTCCGCAATTTGTGGAAGAGGGCTGTTCGGCAGAAGAAAAGTTATTGAAACCGTCCAAGTCTGAGGATAAAAATATACTAAAGGCAAAAGTAAAGATACTCCATGAAGAAGGTTTGAGCAATAGGGCGATTGCCAAAGAGTTGGGTGTGGCAGAAGGTACGGTTAGAAATTGGCTTAAGGAATTGAAAGAGGTTGACAATGTTTCCACAGAATCATCCCCGATAATACAAGAAGAATCGGAAGCCGAATATGTAGAATATGAAGAAGTGGCATAAGGGTGCGTAAAATGAATGCGCAAAAAGTGCGTAATTGCGACTGCGTAAATAAAGTGCGTAATATGTTTGCTCAAAAGTTTATTCACGCTTATCTTTGTAGCGTCTCCCTTGATGTTTTGTTATGGAATGCTAGAGGGGGAGATTGTTTGATTAAAATAATATAAATCGTATGTTTATGGCTGATTGTCGATATTGTGGTCTATTTTACGTATTCGGGCATGAAATGGCGTTTTGCAGCGCTTCAGTGCCAAATAGGTTTTCCAAAAACTACATCTTCTTATGTAATTAGCTGATATTCATACTTCAAATTCTTCTTTAACGAGGAAGAGTATTAATGCAAAAGTCGGCAAAAATCCTTGAAAATCAAGCTGAAAATCAATAAAATGGGCGGTTGGAAAATCGTCCATTTTTCGTTTTAAGGCGTTTTAAAGCCGAATATGTTTCCCAAAAATTACATTATTTTTGCTCCATATTCCTAAATTTAAAATAGTAAGTATATGGGACGAGTTAAGTCGTTAAGTAATTCAGGCAGTTTTGTTTTGCGGAAAGATAATCAAAATGCTAAAGGCGAGTATCAGGTTTATATTCAATATTCATTGGATAGAAAGATTGCAAAAGATAAAACGGATGTGTGGGTGAAGGAGAAGGAATGGAACGATAAGGCGCAAAAGGTTCGCTCTATTCATCCGCAAAATCTCCGACTGAATAAGATACTTGATAAGAAGAAAAATGATATTGATGCGCTGATATTGGATTTCCCGTCTGAGAAACGTTTGACAATTGATGTGCTGCGCTCAATGGTTAGAGGTGAATACAATGCAAATGAGGAGAAAAATCAGGATTTTGTACAGTTGGCTATTGATAATTTAGAATCATTATATAAGACGGAAAAGATAGGTATAAGTGTTCGTGATAATGGTTTAAATGGTTTGAAACTGTTTCGTATTTTTCTTTTGGAAGAATTAGGCGAGGATAGCATTAGTATTGCTGATATGACGGAAGATATAGTAGATTCTTATATTATATGGCGAAAAGATAAACGTAATAATATAAATGCCACTATCAATAAGGCATTAACTCCATTGATGAAGGCTGTAAAACTTGCAGCAAGAAAAGGGTTGATGGAAGCGTCTGTTGCTGATGCAATATCGGAAAAGTATTTGCCAATTAAAACGAAATTATCGGATGAAGATGCGGAAGATGAAGATGTACACTACTTGACTAAAGAACAGTTGAGTAAGTTTGTTGCGTTGTATAATGTAGTGAAATATCCACGTACAAGGGAATATATGGATATGTTTTTATTTGCCTTTCATGCTTGCGGTTTGCGCTTCTCCGATATACTAACCCTTCAATGGATGCACGTTGATTTGGAAAAGCATAAGTTGAAAAAAGTTCTGTATAAGGGACAAGTACCACATGAAATTACCTTGAATGATGCGGCAGTAAAAATCTTGGAGCAATGGAAGATGAAAAAAAGAAGTAACCGCTTTGTCTTTGCTTTGTTGCCTGATGATTTTAATTTGGCTGATGAAGAAGAACTTAAACGAATGCGGATTAATAAAAATACTCCTATAAAAGTGTCGTTAAAAGCATTAGGACATAAAATCGGAGATTTGTCATTCAATTTGACGATGCACGTTGCCCGCCATACATTTGCTGTGTTCGCTTTGAATAATGGAGTTGATGTACACAAGGTTAGTCGTTTGTTAGCGCATAGTAGTGTGATGGTAACGGAAAAAGTGTATGCGAAATTTCTACCTGAAACATTGCAAAAAGAGGTGGAAACAAAGTTAAACTTTGATTTCACCCCTGATTATAACATTGCTGCTGATTAATTATAAGCATAGGCTTCATAGTGGTTGTGGGATAAAAATTGGTCTATATCTTCTTGTAAGTACCAAAATTTATCCCCTTCTTTATGATATGCCAATTTGCCATCGTCTCGGTACTTTCGTATCAATTTGTCTTGTACTCCAAGCAATTCTCTAATTTCACTGTTTGTGTAAATTTTCTTTTCTGTAATTTTAGATTTCTTAGATAGTTCTCTTACTTGTTCATTTAGTACTTCTATGCTTAAAATTAATTGGTTCAGCTTTTCACTATCAATTAATTCATAACTCATGGCTTAAATATATTATTCTCCACTCAGGTCATAGAGTTATAGACAAGGTGGTTATTCTTATGTAATGATATGGGAATATCGTTACGTTGCAAATATACGACTTGGAGTAGTCATTTACCACTTTTCGGAGGCATAGACTACGCTTTTTGCGATATTTAACATACTCCTACCACCGTAACCCCTCACTCAGGGAGGAGGAAGCCCTCCCTATGGGGGGATATTTTGCATGTGGTTTGCTTTCGGGAGTCCCAAATTTTGGCTATATTTTTTGTGATTTCACCCAATTGTAGAGACTGCTTTTTCCGATTTTAATGCCCTGATTTTTCAGTGATTCCATATTTTCTTTAACTGATAAATTCGTATCATATAATTGTTTGAGTCGTAAGTCCAATAACATTTTAGTGGCTATGTTTCGGGCTGCTCGTTTGCTTATTCCATATTTTTCGCAATACTTGGAATTTACAATAAACAGTCTTTTATCCTTTTGTATGTTAATATTTCGCTCTGTATCACTCCAAGAATCTTTGGCTATTTGGTATAATATTTTATTGGTTATAACCTTATCTTGGTTATCCACATAGTACCTACGTTCGCACACAAGGCAGTATAGTAAGTGCTCTACTGTAATATCAGGTAGCATTATCTTTCGGAGTAAACAACCGTCATATAACAGCTTCCTGCGGTTTCCTGATTTAAGTTTAACAACGTGGCTTTTATATGCCACTTCATTGCTATTTTTGATTTGTGGTTCTCTGTACCAATATCGCTTTATTTTAACATAATTGTCAGGCAATAATATATAAGGTGTATCTGTATCCGTCTCAGGCAGTGGAGTAGCTTCAAGGAATGGATATACGTTCGCATATTTACGTATAAATTCTTCTTCGTTTCTTTTATAACTCATACTCCAAAAGTCTTTCATAAATTCAGTATTACCAATCGGACTTTCCAAGTCAGTTTGTATGTTGTTCTTCCTCTCTTTTTTTAATATACTATCTGAATTGGAAAAATAATTTTCATCAAATCCAAAATCCGTAGGGTAAAATATATTATCATTATAATAATATACAATGTTATCATTACCATTACCTGCGAATTGCTGCGAAGCATTCAAACATGTTTTGTCCTTTAAATCAAAACCTTCAATCTCTTTTTGGATATTATAAACAATAGTATTAGCTATGCCCCTATAATATTCATTGCTTCTTATTGGTTCGTTAAAAACATAAATCAGTCTAAATCTATTATTTACATTATCAATATTGCTATACGTAGTATAAATGATGGTTGGCTTATGTTCATCTTTTAATGATAAATAGAAGTCGTTCATAGATAGAAACGTATCATCAATATCTAAAATTATGCAGTCTGCAAAGTCAAAATTGGCAATCGTTTTTTCTCGTAGTCCAAATATTTTACCTACTATTTTGAAGTTTTGACAAATGCAATGCCCTTCGCAAATAAGGTTTACAAGTTCCTCTATCGTTATTGTATGGCGTTGGTAAGTTAGTGTTTTCCAATTATTAGGCTTGCTCTCAAATTTTTGCACGCTAACGCCAAGCGTGATTTTCTTTTTGTCGTCATTAATCATTTTATAATGTGCGTAATAGCTTTTTATCTATACGCTGACTTGAAAGGATTCCTATTCAAGTCAATGCAAATATACGACTTGAAATATATCACTGCCACCTTTTTAATAAGAATTGACAAAAAAGTTTTTTTGAGTTAAAGAAAAATACGCAAGTACGGTATATAGAATATGTTTTCTCTTTTTATATTATGTATCTCGTTTATATACCTTATAATAAAGCGGTTATAACTTATTTATATGGACTTAATAGTGTGGATTTATAGGTGTGATAACAGTTAGCTATCTATTTTTACCCCTATTTCCCGATTTTGATAGAAGTATTCCTTTCCTAATGATACATTTGCTATTTTGGTATGAATTTTCATTAGAAAGTCCATAATTTCTTAACGAGCCGTAAGTTATTCCAAGTTCTTCGGGTGAAAAGTATTCAAATACATTGGCGATTGAGCCAAAATAGTGGTGAGTATTATTCTCTTTTATATAAAGATGAATAACTGTTCGTTCTTTTTTCTCTTTTTCAGTCATAATTACAATAGTTTTATTGCAAAAATAGGAATTATATGGCATAAAATGAATAAATGTCATATAATTAACTATTTTTAGCGTAAATAAATGTCATATATTAAATATATGTCATATCTTTGCATTGTAATTAAAACGAAGACGATATGAAACGATATAATAAACAACAGGTGATGAAAGGCGCTCACAGAATTTACAGCAATGATTTTCAACGTAGGGGGCGCACATGGTCGGAGTGTTTGACAGCGGCTTGGAGTTGGGAAAAAGATGCTGTTCGGGTTCGTGAAGAGAAAGCGGCAAGGCTTGATGCTATGATAGCTGCGAGTTGGGTGGCACACAATGCACGCAAAGATGAAAAGTCCAACAAAAACGAGTTTGGAGGTTTATCACCTGATACAGTTTCTTATGCGATGGGTTATGGAAGAGGTAGCAATTTTTATTGTGGTGACTAATTAAAAGGGTATTTTAATATTCACTTCTGCTATTAGTGAATGTTCCTTTGATTATCAATAAGTTGGGTATTCCAACTTAAAAATGATATTCACTTTTATTTATTTACATATAAAACAGAATATTATGAGTTTAAAATATTCAAGCACTACAGCAGATTATCTAGTTTGGTCTGATGCAATGAATTTAATAAGGAAATTGGCTAAAGATGAAAATTACAGAATTTCCCTTCTTGTTGCTTTGGGTTGTTTTACTGGTCTAAGAATATCTGATATTCTGGCTTTACACTGGAAGCAGATACTAAATACCAGTGAATTTACAGTAATAGAGAAAAAGACAAATAAGGTGAGAGTTATTAGGATAAACGCCCAACTTGGGCAGCACATTAAAGAGTGCTATGAACGGATAAAGCCTATAGGAATTAACGCACCTATTTTAGTGAGCCAAAAAGGAACTGTTTTTACTATCCAAAGAATCAATGTGATACTAAAAGAGGTGAAAAAGAAGTATAAATTGAAGATTAAGAACTTTAGTTGTCATTCACTTAGAAAGACTTTTGGCAGACAAGTTTATAATATGAACAGTGACAATTCAGAACTAGCTTTAGTTAAACTTATGGAACTGTTTAATCATAGTTCTGTAACCATAACTAAAAGATACTTAGGTTTAAGGCAGGAAGAACTACTAAATACTTATGACTGCCTAAGTTTCTAATCTGTTGGAATGTGACAAAGTTTGAAATTTCTGAACTATTTACAGAAATAGGAAGTTTTGTCACATTCTGATAGTCTGATGCAATCCAGTTCCGAAATGAAGTGGAAACTGTCTTTTTTTAAAGGCATGGTACGGCTTGTAGTTTATGGTATGTGTGATTTTGGGGAACTACTAATAAGGTTTGAATGGTCGTACCATTCTGCAATATTAGCTATAATCTTTCTAGCTAACAGTAAGTATGAGTTCCGTCTTATATGCCCACTTCTAATTTTTATACTGCAATGAAGTTACAACTAAAGGAAGCTGATACTAGCTAATTACTTACTACAGATATGTTTTGGAACACTAGAAACTGCATTTATCAGCGTTTTGTCTTTAGCTATTCAAAACCTTTCATTAACTTTGCAGCAATTTCAGTGGGCTTAATGTGTTAAGACACTGGAAGGACATATTTAACGAAAGGTGTTATTGAGATTATCTTCTTTTTCTCAAATTCTCGCAAAATTTGAAAGACTGTGAAGATGATAGCAATAGCACCACACCATTTGATATATACCTACCTTATATACATAAGGCTCTTAGATATTGTCAAAATTGGTGTGGGTTGCTATTGTTTTATCCACAGTCAAGGCAATGCGAGAAGCCAGAGAAAAAGGGTAAAGCAAATAGTGTTCCCACACCTTATTTTTTATCCGCTTTTTCAGGGAATTAGAAAGCATGTCTAATTAAAGAATATGACATATATTATTGTATTTCTTATTTTGATTGTCATATGGAAAGCAATTGAAGAAGATTAACAGTATAATCTCTATACATAATTCTACTATGGCAAATTTTTTTTATGTTATAACATTACTTACATCTTGTAATTCCAAGAATGGAAAAACAATGAGCAAATTACCATTTATCATTATTGGATTACTTAGTTTAATAGCTTGCAAAACAGACAAAACATCTGTTCCGCTAGATTTTGAGTGCTTTAATCAGCCACATATCTACATAAAGTACAAGCAACCGATAAACGGATATACGGTAAAAGTAATGTGGCTACAAGATGGTGAAGTAGGTAATGCTCTATTCTGTTTAGAGAAACAAGGAATAC
>OGLH01000451.1_pt1 | contig 13483 bp, 10 predicted proteins | sample 1572791 | NCBI WGS metagenome assembly OGLH01 (sample SAMEA2581913, study PRJEB24529) | metagenome | biome: Human gut stool | place: China | collected 2011
ATGTCGAAATATTTACAAATATCGTTAACAGATTGGCCATATTTTCTTAATAGTTCGGCCGCAATTCGGTATATGCTGCTGTCGTTCGATGGAATAAAAATGAACAGCACCGCCTGCGGAAAATTCCGGCGGGCGGTGCTGCTCGGTAAAGTTAACTATAGAATGACATGTTGGGAATGCTAAGTATCAGTAGTTTATGCAAAAAATCACCATTCAAAACCCGCCATGATTTTTTCAAGCGCATCGACAGCGGCAGTGCCGCCCGAGACAACGCCGTAACCGACGTTTGCAAGATTTCCGACAAGCTCCGCAAGCTTTGCCGATGAGTATTTTTTTGCGGCTGTGCAAGCCTTTGTGTTGGCGTAGCGGTTTCCCTCAAGCTTTGCGGCAGCAGTCTGCGCGCTGAGTCCCCCGTCCATAAGCTTCCTGCCCTCAAGCATCAGCTTAAAACGTGACTCAAGGAACGAGGCAATGCCGAGCGCAGCGTCCCTGTCCTCCAACAATCCGTGCAGCGCGCGCATTCCGTCCCTGACCTTGCCTGCCGTAAAGCAATCTATCATCGCAAAAACCTGAAATTCAATGCTGCCGACCGTGCAGCGGGAAATTGTATCCCGCGTAATCGTCCCGCCCGGGCCGACGGTATCGATGAGCTTTTGCAGTTCGTTGCTTATTGCGGTCATATCAGTGCCGACAAGCCCGGCAAAGGTTCTTGCCGTGTCCGAATCGAGCGCAGCACCCTGTTTGTTTGCCGTTTTCATGCACCATTTAATAATATCCGACAGCGGCAGCTCATCAAACTCCACCGCACGTCCTTCGGAACGGAGACGCTTTACCAAACTGTTTTTCGAATCCGCCGCACCTTTTATATTGATGAGCAGAATCGAACTCTCGGGCATTTTTTGAATATAGTCCGCAAGTTTCGGGTAATCGAGTCCCGATGCCAATCCGTTGCAGACAACAAGCCGCCTGTCGCCGAACAGCGGCAGCGTTTCGCAGGCCTCCGTAAGCGCATCCGCATCAGGTTCATACAGAACGCTCATGTTAAAAGCGCGGAAATCCTCGGGAATCAGCTTTTCGGCAGCTTTCAGTGCGCTTGCCTTAACATACTCCTCTTCCCCCTGCAAAAGGTATGCGCCGCGAAGGCCGTCCGCAGCAATCAGTTTAAAAAAATCATTGTGGTTCATAATGTTATTATACTAAAAACCAAAGAGCATGTAAACAGCAGCAGGCAGAATACGGCAAGTCCCGCCCTTTTTTGAAACGGACGCAGCACATACGGGGAAAGCACAAACAGCATTGCAAGGAAGAGAGCACAGCTTGTGAGCGGAATCGTCGGAAGATCCAACGCAGCATACGGCAATGCGGAAAGAAAACCGAGGCAGCGTTCAACAACAAAGAGCACCGCACGCGGCGCAACGGCAAGCACTGCCGCAAAACCGGGGAACGGTATGCCGATTATCAGAATTGCAATGCAAAGCACCATCACAAGCGAAAACAGCGGCACGGCAATAAGGTTGCCCGCAACGAAATACAGCGGCAGGCAGCCGAAATATGCAGCTTGAAACGGAGCAGTGGCAATGCTTGCACCGAGACAGGCCGAAACAGAACCTGCAAGCGGGATATGCGCCGAAGCGAGTGCTGTTTCAAATTGTTTTGAAAACAGTATCAGCCCGAAACACGCCGCGAACGAAAGTTGGAAGCCGACAGAATAGAGCTGAAACGGCTCAAACGCAAGTATCAGCACCGCAGCGGCGGCAAGTCCGTTCAGCGAATCCGCACGGCGGTTCAATGCACGGCAAAGCAGCGCGCATATGACCATTATTGAGGCGCGGACGATGCCCGCTGCATATACCGCAATGCAGCAATACATGATGAGCCCGATTCCGACGAATGCTGTGCGCAGCCATCGCTTGCGCTTCGGAACAAAAAGGCCGAGAATTGCGGCAATGATGCCCGTGTGAAATCCGGAAATCGCCAAAAGATGAGCCGTGCCCGTTGCTCTGTATGCCTCGGTTCTGTCGGATTGCAATGCCGTTTTGTCTCCCACGATGAGTGCGGAAACAATGCCGGCATCCGTGCCGAAAATGCGGCCGATATGCCGAACGATTGAGCTGCGCACCGATGTCAAAGCCTCCCGAACGGGCAGGTTATGTTTCGATACAACGCTGATTTCATCGACTGCTGTTGAACCGTCATCGTTCAAACCGCCGCCGTATAACCTTCCCGATGCCGTTATACCCTCCGAAAGCTGTTTCAGGAATCTGCTCCGTTCCAACGAATCTGCCTTTGCCGCTCCGCGAAGATAGACTTTCGGAATATAAACGCCGTCTCCGACATCTATGTTTAAATAGCCTTCCGTTATGATTTTCACCCTGCCTTCTCTGCGGAAAATCCCCGCGTATGCAGATGAATGCAGCTCGCTTTTTGTGAGAATGAGTTCCGTTTCCCCGTCCGAGTATTCCGCTGAAAGTACGGTTCCCGAAACGGTATAGCTGCCGTTCGGAAGCTCAGTCGGAAGACGCAAAGCGGCAAAAAGTATTCCGACGAGTACCGAAGCCGCAAACAGCGCGGAGCGCGTATGCCGAAGCAGCGCGAACACAACCCCTGCCGCGCCGCACGCTGTCATAATACATAAAACGGCAGCGCCGCCTGCGGGCATGATCCCGCAAACGGCGATACCGAGCATCAGCCCGACCGCAATCTCCGCAATCGGACGATAGTTTATAAGTTTATTTGAAGTTGGTGCATTTTGCAGCGTGTCCATTCGTTTTCCGAATGATTCTCAGTCGTGCGCACCAAAAAACTCAGCAAAGCCGCTTTCGTATTTGGGGTGATGAAAGACGGAAAGACCGTCGACGCACGATATTCGAATCAATCAGTCTGCTCAGCCGTTGAGCAATGCCATTGCCTCGATTTCAACAAGTGCACCGGCGGGCAGCGCGGCAACTTCAACGCAGCTTCTTGCCGGGAAGGGTGCGGGAATCATCATTCCGTAAAGCTTGTTGACCTTTGCAAAATCGTTCATATCCTTAACAAATACCGTTGTTTTTACGATATTTTCCATGCTTGAACCGGCAGCTTCGAGAACGGCTTTAAGGTTCGTGAGAGCCTGAATCGTTTGAGCCTCAACACCTTCAACAAGTCCGCCGACGGCGGGATCAATGCCGATCTGACCTGAAGTGAAAACCATTTTGCCGACCTTTACGCAGTGGCTGTAAGGTCCGATTGCGGCGGGCGCGTTCTGTGCATTAACAACCTGTTTCATTTTGTTTCCTCCATGCAATATGTTAATTTAAATTGTTACTATAAAAACAATAGGTTATGCTCCGTACAAACAGCGAAGCCCTATTGAATTCGGCGTTTTTCGGATGAAATCACAAACTTTCCGAACAGCTTCCGTCTGCATGAGCGCGGAGCGTATTATCGATGGAATCGTTCCAAAGTATCAGTGCATTTTCACCTGTGTCACTGTAGTATTTTCGCCTTGTTCCCGCGTACCTGAACCCAAGCGCGGAATACACGCGCTGCGCTTTGTGGTTAAATTCGCGGACTTCAAGCGTCATTCGCTTCCCGCCGTTCGCTTTTGCTGTGCGCATGAGACAAAGTATCAAATTGGTTGCAATGCCGCGGCAGCGATACTCGGCAGCAACGGCAATGTTAGTCATGTGTGCCTCATCAAACATCTGCCACATGCCGGCATAACCGACAATTTTCCCGTTGTCCTCTGCAACAACATAACTTGCAGCATCATTGCGGATAACCTCACCAATGAGGGATTCAACGCTCCACGGCTGCGAAAAGCAGCTGCATTCGATTTCATAGACCTGTTCGATATCCGGCAGCGTCATGCTGCGGTAAACAAGTTCACTCATATTTCCGTTCCTTATATAGCTTTAAAAGTTAAAGTATCAGTTTGATTCCGGCGGAGTGCAGCACGCGGTCAATGCATAGACTCTTGCTGCTCCGTGTTTTTTAAGCTCCGACGCGCACTCTTTAAGGGTTGCACCCGTTGTTCGGACATCATCCACAAGCAGAACCGACAGCCCCGCACATTCGGGCGACGCTTCAAATGCGCCGGTCAGGTTTTTTGCACGCAATTTTGCATTCATGCCGACCTGCGGGCTTGTGTCCCGCACACGTTTAAGCAATTCCGCACGGATATCGATATTATACCTTTCCGCCACGGATTTTGCAAGGATGAAACTTTGATTGAAGCCGCGTTCCTTTTCGCGTCGCGGATGCAGCGGAACGGGAACGATGCAGTCAATCGGCCAATCGGCAGGGATACACATAAAGTGCGTCAAAAATTCCCGAACATAAACAGCACCGTTATACTTCAGCGCATAAACTGCGCGTTTCGAAACATCGTTATAAAACAATCCTGCGGCGTATTCATCAACGAACTCGATTCGTTCGGCCAACGGGTTCACGGCAAGACCCGCTTCACACTCCGAGCAGATTCCGTATTCATTCACAGCCGCTTCCTTTGAGCAGGAATGGCATTTCAGGTGCTGCGGAAAAACGAAGTCGAGTGCTGAATTTATCCATTGTTTAAATCTTTTGTTCATATCGGTTTGCCGCTCCGGCAATATCACTCATTCAATGACAATTTGCACAAAACCGTACATTGTTCCTTACACGTCGGGCAGGGTTTCGTTTCTCTCGCGCAAAAAAGTTTCCAGTGCACTGTATCGCCTGCGGACGTTTGTGTTTGACACCATATATTTAATGCATCCGACCGAACCGAGAATGTAAACCTTGCTGCGCGCCCTTGTCACGGCGGTGTACAGGATGTTGCGATTAAAAAGCATGTTCGGACCGTTCACAAGCGGAAGAACGACGCAGGGGAACTCGCTGCCCTGGCTTTTGTGAACAGATATGCAGTACGCAAGGTCAATTTCTTCAAGCTGATTGAAATTGTAATCCGCAACCCGTTCATCATCAAACAGCACCGTAATGAATTTCGAGGCATTATCCACACGAAGAATCGTGCCTATATCGCCGTTGAAAACACCTTCTCCCTCGCTGTCGTCCGCACCGAGCTTTGTTTTTCTCCACTGAATATCATAATTGTTCTTTATCTGCATCACCCTGTCACCCTCTCGGAAGGTGATTTCACCGAATTTAAATTCGGCCTTGTCATCCGCCGCCGAATTCAGCTCCGTCTGGAGCAAAGTGTTGAGGTTCACGACTCCGAGCATGTTTCCCTTCATCGGCGAAAGCACCTGCAGTTCGTTTATTTTGCCGAGATAAGCATAATCGCCGCAAAGGTTCAGCACGGATGAAAGCGCGATATCTGCCGTGGGACATTCATAAAACAGAAAGTCGTTTTCTTCATCAATATTATCCAAAACAGGCATTTCCCCGCGGTTGATAAGATGCGCATTTGTAACGATTCGACTGCGCCCTGCCTGTCTGAAAATTTCATTCAGCCTTATGACCGGAATTACATCGGAATTCACAAGATCACGAAGCACATTGCCCGGGCCGACCGACGGCAGCTGGTCCACATCGCCCACCATTACAAGGCGTGTGCCTTTGGCCACCGCTTTCAGCAGGGAGTGAAACAGCATGACATCAACCATTGACATTTCATCAATTATAATAACATCCGCTTCAACAGGATAATCCGCGTTTCGGTTGAAAGAATTATTGTTAAAATTGTATTCAAGCAGACGGTGAAGCGTTCTTGCCTCACGCCCTGTCGTGTCGCTGATGCGTTTTGAGGCCCTGCCTGTCGGTGCCGCAAGCTCGATTTGCAGCCCGAGATGCTCCATAATCTCAATAACGAATTTCAAAATGGTGGTTTTTCCGGTTCCGGGGCCGCCGGTAACGATCAGAACTCCGTCCGTCACGGCGCGTTTCACCGCCTCGTTCTGTGCAGCTGCAAGAGTGACACCGAATTGTTTTTCGAGTCGTTTTATTTCACCGTCGATATCAAACAGGGACAGAATATCAACATTAGTGACGATATTTGAAAACAAAGCCGCACAATCCGATTCGACATAATGCATATATTTCAAAAAAATGTAATCGCGTTCACCCATACGCTTTTCGACGAGAGAACTCGATTCAAGCATTTTTTCAAGCACCGCTTCCACCCGTTCCGGCACAACGCCGAGGACGTTGTTTGCCGCAAACATCACCAGCATATCCCGCGGCAGGCATGTATTGCCTTCCTGCCTTGCAAGCGAAAGCGCGTATTTTATGCCTGCACGAACACGAAATTCCGATTCACGCTCATATCCGGCCTCAAATGCAATTTTATCCGCCGTCTTAAATCCGACGTTTTCAAAATCATCAATCAGACTGTACGGATTCTCCTTCACCATGCTGACGCAGTTTTCACCGTAGAGCTTGTATATTTTCATTGTCATTGCAATTGAAAGCCCAAGCTCCTGCATACCCATGATTATGTCCTGCATCGCTGCCTTTTCAAGGTAGGATTCATGAATCATTTTCGCTTTTTTCGGCCCGATACCGCTGATTTTTGTGAGCTTCATCGGTTCGGTCTTAATAATTTCGAGAGTTTCCACGCCGAACTTATCCACAAGCAGCCTTGCGGTCGCCTCGCCGATACCCTTAATAAAGCCGCTCGCAAGATAAGCGCGAACAGCTTCGGCCGAAGTCGGTATATTGTTTTTATATGAAGTCACGCGGATCTGCTCGCCGTACATCGGATGCGCCGTCATGTTGCCCGTCACGGTCACATGTTCGCCGTCGTTCACGGATGGCATCACGCCGACAGCGGTCAACTCTTCTCCGTCATCGCCCTTTATCCTGAGAACGGTCCACCCGTTCTCCTCGTTTCGAAACTTTATGCCGGTTACTGTGCCCGTGAATTCCATGCCGCCTCGCAGTTTTAACGTCCGAACCCTGATGCGCCCAAACGATTTATGGGTTGATTGTATCATATTTTGCGACGATTCGCAACCGGGAAGTTGACGGCGGACCGCAACGTGATTGTTGGCATTTTTCGGATTTTCAAATCCACGTTTTTAACGGGGCTTTCGACTTGCAGACAGTATGTATTTTCAACCTCTTCATTTCCGCATTTCAAACGCAATCAGCAGCTCTGCGACATCGTTATAGCTGTTGACGCCGGCGGTTTGGCCGTTATATTTTAGGTAGGCGTCATTAATTTTGTTATTTGCGCTGCCGAGTGGATCGTTTTTGTACTGCTCGGTCCAACGGGAATAATCGGCGAGATCGCGAATCATTGCGGGGGTGAAGAAGCGTTCACGGACGCTGTAGAAACGTTTTTCGTCAACGGAGGCAAGCCGATTCATGCACTGCATCAGGGCAAGCATTTCGCAGGAATAGCGCAGGGCGGGGTCATTTGAAAAGCCGGAGACATAGTAAGCAAGAAAATTTGCCTCATCCTCCCTTGCAAAGCCGAAATAGTGTGCGGTCTCATGCGCAGCGGAAGCAAACAGCAGAAGCGCGGGCTGCTCGGTGTTCACATTCGCTTCGGCGGTGTACGGAATATAGATTCCGGAAATATCAAGGCGCGAGAGCATGTTTGAAAAATGCACCGATTTTGCGGAAAAGACGGGATTGCCGAACAATTCGTTTTGGCTGCCGAGCGCGGCATATGCCGTTTGAACGCTTTTGAATACTGCGGATAAAGCCGAATTCTCTGAGTTTTTGTCGTCCGCGATAAACACACCGTTTTCGTTCTCACGAAGGCGGCTTCTGTTCTCCGCAGCCGCAGCCGCAATTCTTTCGCAGGTTGATGCAAGCATTTCGGTGTAAATATCGTATGATGCCGAATTGTCACCCGTTTCGGCAGCGGCAATGCATTCGGATTTCGCCGAGTTGACGCGCGCAAGTTCATCCGAAAGTCCCAAAAGCGAAGCAGCGGGCATTCTGTAGTGATTTATTCCCCATAATGCATAGAAAAGATTCAGCATCGCGCCCGCAAACATTCCGAGCGAAATCAGGCAGCTGTAAAAGCGCATTCGATTGTGTTTCCGTTTCAGGAGTTTTGAAAACACGAGTTTGAACAGCCGCACAACGAGTGTGACCGCAAGAAGCGTGCCGACGGAAATTATCAGCACCTCGGCCACAGAAAACGGGAATATGCTGCTTGCTGCACCCAAAACCCGCGAAATCACGGGATAGATCGCGCGGCTGTATATGCGCTCCGTTTGCTGCGGACAGGAGGACAGGAGTTTCGGCGCAAACATACCCGCTGCCGCAAGCAGAACAAGAATCGGCAGGCGCAAAAGCTGATGTCGTGCCGTATACTTATTTTCATGTTTTTTGTGGCGGCGATCGCGGCGCATTTTTTGCCGTTCATGCCGCTCAACGGACTTTTCGTATGTTTCGTCGCTGTTCCGATGTTTTTTATCCATGCTGCACCCTGCTGCCTGTTGCTGCCTTTTATTTTTGCGGACACTTCGCTTCATGCCGCACGAAATCATTATAGCACAGGCGATGCAAAAAGTATACGCATTGCGCGGCATCTTACGCACACAGTTCTTCCGAATGTATCGCTTTGAGCCAAACTGCAAATACTTTTTTCGATGAAAGGCTGGTAAAGAAATATGTTAACACTTTTTATACGAACGCTGCTTGTGTACATTTTTATGTTCGTTGTTCTCAGGCTCATGGGCAAGCGTCAGCTGAGCGATATGCAGCCGTTTGACCTTGCAATAACGCTGCTTATTGCAAACCTTGCGGCGCTTCCGATGTCCGATCCCGCGATTCCGCTGCTGTACGGAGTTGTTCCGATCATTGCAATGTTTGCGCTGCACCGCCTGATTTCGTTCATGTCGCTGAAAAGCGAAAAGCTGCGCAAACTCGTCTGCGGAAGTCCGCTTGTTATGATTTCCGGAGGGGTTGTGCGCGAGGATGCCATGCGTGCAGCTAATTACAGTTTATTTGACCTTGCCGAACAGCTGCGGATGAAGGATGTGTTTTCAATCTCGCAAGTCGAGTATGCCATCCTTGAAACGGACGGCGGACTCAGCGTGCTTTTGAAAGGACCGTTTCAAACCCCGACCAACGAAGGGCTGAAGCTTGAATCCGAAAAAGCCATGCCCGCATTGCTGCTTATCTGCGACGGACAGGTTCATCCGGAGGCGGTTCGGGCGGCAGGGTTGGACGAAAAAGGATTTTATGCACTGCTGAAAAGGTTCGGGATCGACCGGGCCGAGGACTGCCTTTTTATGTCCGTTGATTCAGGCGGAATTGTTCATGTTCAGCAAAAGCAAAAAAACTGCGCAAAGGTTCGCGCACGCTTTACGAATCTGCATGAAAAAAAATGATGCCGTCTTTTGTCCGCACAAAATGCACGGAAAAACAAAATGCATTGCCCGTCACGGAGGAACCGTATGATGAATCAGGAAAAGAAGAACAGAGAAGCGCTTAAAAATCTTGAGCCGAACGCAATGAAAAAAGAAGCAAACGCAAATATACGCAATCAGTCCGCGGTTTCTGTTGCGGCACTGGCTTTCGGAATGCTTTTGCTCGTTTTTGTATTTATTTTTTCTAACATTTATATAAAAAAACTTGAGCGGAAAATCCTTCCGATGATTGATGCCGGCTGTCATGCTGCCGAAACGGCAGACTTTTCCGCCGCTCATTCTGCCGGAGAGAGCATTTATCAGCTTCTTATGGATTCGGAACCGACGCTGAAACTGCTGTTCAGTCACCGTGATATCCTTGAAATCCAGCTTTATGCCGCTGCAATTGCCGACCTCGGTGCGGACGGTGAGCGAGATGAATACATTGAAAACTTTTCCGCAATCAAGAGATGGTTCTCGTTTTTTACGGAAACAAACGACCTTTCCCTGGAAGGCATTTTTTAAGCCGAACCGGCACCTGTTCCGTACATTGAAATGCGCTCGCAGGATGCAATTATGCCGCAGTACTGTTCGTGTTCTGCCTTATTTCATGCTCAACAGGTATCTGTCTGAAAATATATTTTTAATTTCGGAGCTTGTTTCAAATTTTTTTGCAGGAATTTTCCGTTTCATGTCGTAATGTATAAATGTAAAGGGGAGAAGAGGGTTCGATTTCGGCCGCCTTTCCGCTTTTGAAACTGTATCGGCGAGGACATAATGGCATTTCCGGAGACGTGGCTCAATGAATTGATGAACAGAAACGACATCGTTTCCGTCGTTTCCGAATACACGCGCCTTTCCCCGAAAGGGGGGCGTCTTTGGGGACTCTGTCCTTTTCATCCCGAGCGCGATGCATCGTTCACCGTCAGCCCCGACAAGCAGGTTTTTCATTGCTTCAGCTGTAAAGCCGGCGGGAGCGTGATTCAGTTTATCATGCAGGCCGAAAGCCTCGGTTACGCTGATGCAGTGCGTTTTCTTGCACAGCGGGCGGGCATGGACATGCCGAACGAAATCAACGATGCCAAACTGCGCGAAGAGAAGGCCCTGCGCGACAGGCTGTATGCAGCAAATCGTGAGGCGGCAATGTTCTATCACCAAGTGCTGCTTTCCGATGCGGGACTTCCGGCGCGGCAGTATCTGCTTAACCGCGGTATAGACGGCAGCACGGCTGTCCGTTTCGGACTCGGTTACTCACCCAATGATTGGGATGAACTTTTTAAACATATGACCTCCGCGGGTTACACGCGCGATGAGCTTATTTCTGCCGGACTTTGCGTCAAAGGACGCAAGGATGAAACAAAAACCTTTGACTTTTTTCACGACAGGCTGATGTTTCCCGTCATTTCCGCAAGCGGACGCGTTCTTGCGTTCGGCGGACGCATCATCGGCAAGGGCGAAGGTGCAAAGTATATGAACACCGGAGACACGCTCATCTATAACAAGCGTCACAATATCTATGCCATCAACCTTATGAAAGGGCGAAAGCTTGATGAGCTTATCATGGTCGAAGGTTATATGGATGTTATCAGCCTTCATCAAGCCGGAATCGACAACGCCGTTGCTTCCCTCGGCACCGCGCTCACAAGCCAGCAGGTGCGCCTCATGGGACGGTTTGCAAAGCGGGTCTGTTATGCCTATGACGGAGATTCGGCGGGACAGAAAGCAATGCTGCGCGGAGTTGATATTATTGCCCGCGGTGAACTTGAACCGCGTGTCATAGTCATTCCCGGAGGGCTGGATCCGGATGAATTCGTTCGTGCGAACGGAGCCGAAGCGTTCCTCAAGCTTAAGGATGCTTCTCTTACGGCCGTTATGTTTAAACTTGAAACAATGGCCAATGCGGTTGACCTTAACACCGCAGACGGACGGCAAAAATACGCCTCCGATGCATGTCGGCTTCTTGCTTCACTTGAGCCGGTGGAGCGCGATCGCTATATCAAAGTTGTTTCCGAAAAAAGCGGCATAGCACGGGAGGTTATCCAAAGCCAATGCGGTGTTGATGCCGAGCGTGCCGAAGACGGCATTGCCCCCGCGACAGCGAAACCCGCATTCGACTCCGTCGGATACAAAAAACCGCAGATGCTGAAAAAACGCGAAAAGGCGGAGCAGCTTCTGCTTGCCTGTATGCTTGTTTCAAGGCAGGATGCCGCCGCAATCGAACAGCTTGAGAATTTTTCAACAGAACTTTTTTCAACGCCGGGGACGGCAAAGTTTGCCGCCATGCTCACTGAGGCATATAAAACCGCCGAAAAGCCTGATATTCGGCTTCTTCTTGCGGAGTTGAACGGCGATGAAAGCGAGATCGCGGGCGCCGCGGCTGCACTTGCAGAGGACATAACATCTCCGCTTGAATCCGCCGCCGACTGCATTAACTCTATTTTGTATGATAAATACAGTGAGCGCATACGTCAGCTTGCAGCACTTTCCGAAGCGGAAACCGACAAAGCCAAGCGAGCGGAGCTTTTGCGCGAACAGATGAATCTTATGCTGAAGCTCCGGAAAACCTGATTTAGGGTTCTGCCGAAAATCCGATTGATTCGTTTTCTGCCGAAAATCCTTTTCGGAGTTTGATGCGTGTTCGGCGGATTCAGCGTTGCTTTATTAAACGTATTTAAACAGAAAATATCACAAATCAACCAAGGAGGTTAAAATACATGACAGATGAAACCAAGCTGACTCCCATGCAAAAAGTGGACGAGCTGATTGAACGCGGCAAAAGCAAGGGTGGACTGACCTATAAAGAGGTTATTGACACATTGGGCAATGACGCATTGGATGTTGATCAGATGGAAGTCGTCTATGATCGATTTGAAGATGCGGATATCAACGTTGTTGAAGAAATCGACCCCGCTGAAATCGCCGGCGAGGATGTTACGGAAATCGACCCCAAGCTTGCCGTAACCGAAGGAATCGCAATCGATGACCCCGTGCGCATGTATCTTAAAGAAATCGGCAGAGTGCCGCTTCTGACCTCCGACCAGGAAATTGATATTGCAAAGCGCATGGCGGACGGCGACGAAGAGGCCAAACAGCAGCTTGCGGAAGCGAACCTCAGGCTTGTTGTCAGCGTTGCAAAACGTTATGTCGGCAGAGGGATGCAATTCCTTGACCTGATTCAAGAGGGCAATCTCGGTCTCATCAAGGCGGTTGATAAATTTGATTATCATAAGGGATACAAGTTTTCAACATATGCAACATGGTGGATCCCCCAGGCGATAACACGCGCAATTGCGGACCAGGCGCGCACTATAAGGATTCCCGTGCACATGGTTGAAACCATCAATAAGCTCGTTCGCGTTAACAGGCAGCTGCTTCAGGAACTCGGCAGAGAGCCCCGTCCCGATGAAATTGCGGAAGAAATGGGCATCAGCGAAGAAAAGGTTCGTGAAATCATAAAAATCGCTCAGGAACCTGTTTCTCTTGAAACGCCAATCGGCGAAGAGGAGGACAGTCATCTCGGAGATTTCATTCCCGATGATGATGCCCCCGCACCCGACAGCATGGCCACATATGCAATGCTTAAAAAGCAGCTCACGGAAGTGCTTGACACGCTCACCCCGCGGGAGGAGAAAGTCGTTCGCCTGCGTTTCGGGCTTGACGACGGCAAAACCCGCACGCTTGAGGATGTCGGCAAGGAATTCAATGTCACCCGTGAGCGTATCCGCCAAATTGAAGCCAAGGCTCTCCGCAAGCTGCGTCATCCCAGCCGCAGCAAGCGTCTTAAAGATTATCTCGACTGATTTCCGATTTCGGTTTTATTCAATCCGCAACGCCGCTGTATGCCCAATTCCGCGGCGCTGCTTTTTCGTTTTCATTATGTGACTTAAGCTGCCGAGAATCGGATGTGTGAATTATGGCCAATTTGTGAATTTTTTATTTTCGGCATTTTCGCCTATTGAAATTTTGTCGATTATCCGTTAAAATACACACTGCCGATGCACGGTTGAAGGCACGGTGCGCAGCCGCCGAAATATTATTGCAGTTTTTTCGGCGTATTTTATTCAAAAAGCGACACGCTGGAGGTGTTTCTTTTATGAAACGTATCATTGGTATCATTCTTTCTTTTGCCACAATCTTCTGTTTGGCAGCCTGTTCCTGTACCGGCGGCGGCGACACGCCCACGCCCGAGCCCC